>Ga0131853_10008468_pt1 | contig 18748 bp, 13 predicted proteins | sample TergutLab28metaG_FD_92764 | JGI IMG/M metagenome (GOLD analysis project Ga0131853, IMG submission 92764) | Labiotermes labralis P1 segment gut microbial communities from Petit-Saut dam, French Guiana - Lab288 P1 (version 2) (version 2) | ecosystem: Host-associated > Arthropoda: Insects >...
AAGCTCGAAACATGTAGAGAGTGAATGACGACTACCCATGAAAATAAAGGATAGTCTACAAGTGACATCGTGTTGGTTATTTTAAAGAATTACAATGATGCACGGAACAATGAATGTAAAAGTCCACCAGTTTCTCGTAAAGTGTCACACCTGTCATTGTGGGCCGGTTCGCGGACCGCACCTGTCACAGTAGCAGCCTCTTACACTAGTTAATAGTTTTTATGATTTTATATATATATATATATATATATATATATATAATTTTCACATGTGGCCACCGGTCGCTTAACACAATTTTGAGGTGCGACAACCCCGTTGTGTATTAAGTCACAATGTACAACGTGAGTGTGAAGCAGTCTAAACACAACTATATTTAGTATCTATAGCTAGCGAAGGTAAGTAGCTATTAGCAACTACATGTTTCGGCCAGCATTGTGGCCATCATCGGGTTGTACATAATAAAGTACATAAACTCTAAACTTCACACCTCCAAAATATTCGTAGTATTATTACTAGCCATAACCAAAATCTGTAAGATTGATGAATGTTAACGTGTTCGAGATCTCGACATCAAGCTGATTGAATCTGCATATTGTATTGGTTTATATACTTTAGTATGTGCAACGTGATGATGGCCACCATGCTGACCGAAATATGTAGTTGCTGTTAGCTACCTACCATCGCTAGCTATAGACACCAAATATAGTTGTGATTAGACTGCTTCACACTCACTTTGTACTTCGCCTAACACAGCCTGTCTTGTCGCGGGTTGGATACCCCTGCCCTTTGGTATTTGTACAGCTTTTGTTCATAATTAGCACGATTGCGAAATTTTAATCCGCAGTTATTCTTGTCGTATTCGACGCTATTTTCTTCTCTGACTTCTTATTTTAGCACTGTTTTTCTCGTCTTTGGTAAAGTGTTTATGCCTCTTTCATTTACTACCCGGTCATTTTTTGTTCATTCGTTCGATTCAACACCCATTGCTCTTCATCTACTTGCTTGAACTTCCCAGTTGTGATACAGGCTTACGTGTGGCCTCGCAAGCCTGTCCTGTCTTCAATACAATCATTAGAGTCTAGGCACTCAAGACTACTATTATTAAAGACACCTGCATGAAAACATTTTAATTACAGACCTTGTTACTTATACACAGGATAATTCCAAGTCAGAAATGGCTTCCGTGAGTACTGTAGGGCACAGGCTTTTGGAAGGTAGAATAAATGAAGAAGTTATGAAAGAATTGCAAATTTCACAAATTATAAGTAGAAAGAAAAAGCAATTCATGTAGAGGCCTGGACGAGCCGTGAGGGTTACAGGAATTTGAGACGCTCAGATTTCAAGACAATCGGCACATGAAGGTGGTAATGTTTTAAGCCGTACGCCCTGGCCACATTTAGCCGCATGAAATGTTCATGGTAATCATCTCTGTTAGATGCTGAGTCGACCCCAGGGCCATAGTGCGACTGGAAAGATTATGTCAATGAAAAATTCCAGCGACACCACCGGGAATCGGACTCGTGACATTCCGGCTTGCGGCGCATTGCCTCACCAACTATGCCACCGCAACAAATTGTAAGATATTTTTAAAAATACAGGAAAAATCTGAAAGATCATGTCGAGGCGATTAGCTCTGACGAAATGTCTAAGAAAAGTGATTCCAAAATGTCAACCAGAAGGAAAAAAATGTTTGGGGAGGACTTTGAGTCGACGCAAAGATTCAGTCTTGTAGTAACCGTAACAGTTATTAACAGACTAACGCTTGTGCGGATGTTTATGCGTATGGGTTTTTTCGAACCGCCCAGCTGTGATTTACAGGTGTTTTATTCTAATTCTGAATTGGGACGCCAGTATACAATGTTAAACGGCTATTCAAAGGGTAATGCTTAAGCTTTAAAACTGCGCAAAAACTCTAGGAGTATAGCATTTCATTAACAAGAATTTTCCTCTTAGATGGATTCGCCGTCGAGAGCCAACATATGGCCCCGGCAAAGACCTTACCTTAGTTCGTGTGATTTATTTTTGGGGGGTTGAACCAAGGAGAACGCCCGCTGATCAAGACCAAGAAGCGCTGATGAAATGAAGCAATAAACTGCAAGAAACTTTGCTGCTGTTCTTTTGACTTCGTAATTACAGGTGGTGAGTCTTTATCTTCCAGGCTGCAGAATAGTGCAAAATTCTGGGCCTCTGGACACTAAATGACAGTGTCGTTATTATCGCATGGTCTGTCTTAGAACAAGTCCATAGTCTCTTCCAAATCGAGTTCTCCAAAGAGTGCTATCTAGAGCTTTGTCTTCTAGTTTCCAGTATCTTCTCGTTCCCTGAGGAACATCCAGTAGCGGCCTACGACTTCTTCCTCCTCTTCCCGTCCTTTTATTCCAGCTTTCCTTTAATAACAATGCAACGTATCGTCTTTAAAATGGTGCAAGCATAGTGCAATGTAGCACTCCAGTTAGAAAATACAGTCGCTTAACCTTGGGCATTTACTCTGTAGTGGCCTCATGTATAGTAAGGGCGCGTTTTCAACCCCATTGTACTGGAACTAGTGCAACCTGGGGCTGTTTAGCAGTGTGTCACTGTTGTCATTTCCTTCGAACAGCGTTTGATAGCGACATACTTTACCAAGAACTCAGCGCCCCCTGAATACTTGGAACGCGGAGCACCGTTTGAGAACTACTTTGTGCAGCTTTTGGGCTGCTGGAGCGAATATTCTTCTATTGACCCGGGAGCCCTCTTCCTGCCTGCGGTGGTTGGAGGGATGAGGGGAGAGGCTTGCTCGGCCCCACGCAGTCTGCGTTTGCAGCTACCCTGCACACTGCTGGGTGTGACGCTACCCTATCCATCTCTTTCTCTGACCCCCTCCCCGCGTGTCTGTCTCCACCGCTCGTATTCCACATTCAGTAGCCTAGTCCCCCCCCCCCCTTCTCCCGCCAATTAATGCCATAGTATTTTCATGCCTGTAGCTTCGTTTCTACGCATTATGGAATCACCTGCTGTGCTCACATTAACCTTTGACACTCCTCAATTCTTCCCATTTAATATATTCAGAATTTATTACCACCAACCTAGCATAATAAATTACAATTTTAAAATCAATCTTTTCTTCGTTGCACTTCATTTTATAAATTATTTTCAGCATGTCTGAATCAACTAAATATTTATTTGTGTAGCTCAGTTGTCACAGGCCCTGTAAATTCAGAGCGGTAAGCGTCAAATATCTCAATACACTAGACATTTAGGATCCTTATCGCGTCGGGTCAACTGAAAAATATTAATTGCAGTTTATTGTTATAACTTATTTGTCCAAATTTCGCTCAAGTTGTTGTTTGACATTCTTTACAGAGGCAAAATATAGGGAAATATATTTCTTACATATCTCACAGTCACAATATTCACGTCGTGTTATACTTGAAGAAACAAATCTCAGACTTTCAGGACCACAATCTACGTATCTTCTTTTGTCTTCTGTTGCATTTGTTAGTCGAACCCATAATATCCGAATTCTTAGAAGTCCCCCGTTCTTTTCAGTAGATTAAGTGGGAATTACTGTGTGCAGGTTTTATGGGAATCCTTCTTGTGCCGTTTATGTGCGAATTGTTTGTTCTCATGTTTTTATTACGTAACCTGCTGGCAGTCATCTTTGTAGTGCCTACAGTGCTGATTCACATGTATAAAACGCTAAACAGCCTCTCAGGTTTGTCAAAAACTAGTTTCAATTACAAGCAGAATAAAGCGTCAATTTCGGTGTGTCTCACGACGCATCACAATGTCAAGATTATCCTAGACAGCAGCGTCGCTTCAAGTATGTTGTTACGTCATCAAATTCTTCTATCGCAAGACAATCTGTTGCAGTCTTTGCAGAGATTCTCAACGTTATGATTAGGTGTTTATAATGGAATTTACTTTTAAAATTCCTCGCTGTTTTTTCAGCGTTTGTACTCTAGTTACATGTCGTTTAAAGAGCAATAGGTTTTGCTTTTTAGAAAAATCCTGAGTATTGTTGGTTTTAATTTCCACCGAATTACACGACACGTACATTCATAACATAAATGGGTAAACAGTGCAGTTACCAGGATTAAACTGGTTAAGCTGCAGTTGTGTAGACCTTCAGCTGCATGTTTCTACACACTTCGTACAGATAATTAATAATGGAATTTTACACCGCTAAGAAACTAAAGAAGTTTGAACATTATGTTTATTGGACCGTGCATCATCTTGATATTTGAATAAAGAGAGACCAACTTGATGTCACTTGCTTTATTATTTCATTATTTACTGCTCAACATGTTCCGGATGTTAATACATCCATACACAGGAGCTTGCGACTTATTAGTTGAGTTATTTCATGGGTTGTATTGTTTTGGTTCGACCACACCGTAAACACCAACACACATCGAACCAGAGCAATACAACCCATGAAATAACTCATAAAATAAGTCGCAAGCTCCTGAGGATGGATGTATTAACATCCGAAACATGTTCAGCAGTAAATAATGAAATAATAAAGCAAGTGACATCAAGTTGGTCTCTCTTTATTCAAGTTTGAACACTTTAAAAATAACTCGCATTAACATCGTAAATACATAGCGGTCCATACTATTAAGAAACCAGTTTGCGCCTTTGTAAATTTATTTTTATGTATATTTATATATATATATATATATAGTCACTTATTTAAAATATTTATAGCATGAACGAATTGTTTTACAGGACGAGTTACAAGGTATGCGTGTTGCTGCAAAGAGAAACCCACTGGAGGTGATTAATAATAAATAGAAACATACCGGTTATTGTAAAATTGTATAGAAACAAATGATTATTAAAAATCACTCGATGATTTTCAACTTGTTTCAGGGCCATGATGGTCCAGAGGGGGAGCAGAGGTATAGCACTACTCTTTCTTGAACCTCTGTGCTAAATGGGGGTGGGTGGCCATCACCACGCCCCGGTCGCTTTACCTCCTGGAAGGAACCCCGGTACCCATCAAACAGGAGGCTGGGTGGGTTCTCGGGTCGGTCTGGACAGGTGCGAAAAATCTCGCTCCCGCCGGGATTCGATCACCGGACTTTGCAGTCCGTAGCCAATCGCTATACTGGCTGAACTATCCCGACCCACGAAAGTTTAGGCAATTAATACAATTGTCTAGCCTCCTGTACAATGGGTACCGGGTCTTTCCCGGGGGTAAAGTGCGGCCAGGGGCGTGCTGCTGACCACTCACCCCCTTCTAGTGCCGCAGTCACGGAAGAGTAGAGCTATACCTCTACCCACCCTCTGGGCCACACCGGGCCTGTAACGGGATCACTTTACCTTTACCTTTTAATACAATTGTCTCTCAGTGTTTATACTTGAGAAGGCTTCTACTTAAACCTGTCGCGCTGCCGCTAAGTGTGGCATTAAACACTTCTGCCCCGAATTCGGTAGAACACCAGCACGAATTTTTGCTGGGGCCTCTACCGAGCTGAGTAAGATTTTCATTGTCTTTCCCCACATCTTACAGACAAATTTCGGGATATTATATATAAATATACAACGATGTGTCAGTCAAACACAAAACTTTGTTATGTTTATTATTGTGCTAGGGCAACATGTTTCGATTCTTACAGAAACATCTTCAGGCCATTCTAAGAAAATAGATCCTTACTAAAAATGTTTAAAAATGCGCTGTGGGATCCCAAACGCTTACATTCCTGATAAAACTGTGTGTAAAATATATAAAATGCATGCATTTTATATATTTTATACATTTTTAAACATTTCAAGTAGGGATCTATTTTCTTAGAATGGGCTGAAGATGATTCTGTAAGAATCGAAATATGTTGCCCTAATATAATAATAAACATAATAAAATATTTTGTTATGTATGACTGACACATCGTTGTATATTTACATATGTGTTAAACAATTCGGGATGGCAAACATTAAATGCGGGATATTAACTTAAACTAGGCTACATCTGCTTCCTTTCACATCCTTGCCAGTTAATTATTCACTGACCACACTACCACTTCGACCCTGTACGGTCTGATACCATCGTTTAATAACAACTAAATTACAATGTTGACTTCATTAAGGGCTTTTTTATTTCTTGTAACGCTGCAGCCCAACGCGGGCCATGGTCTCCTCATTCTTGAGGTTTCTAGATCACACACAACGACGCATCACAGTCGGTAGGACTTCTCTGGACGGGTGATCAGCCCGTCGCAGAGACCTCTACCTGACAACACACAACACTCAACGCAGATAGACATCCATACCTCCGGCGGGATTCGAACCCACAATCTCAGCAAGCGAGCGGCCGTAACCTAAGCCTTAGACCGTGCGACCACTGAGATCGGCCATTAAGGACATTAGAAATGAAAATCTAAGAACGTTTCATATGACAGAATCTTGCTCCGTCATTGATAGAAGAGAGCTTAAACGTGCAACTGTTACTTTAAAGGAACGAGGGTGTTGATAGCGGTTTTTTTTTTACGATGGAAGGATTTCAGCATCATGTTTGATATATCTAATTTGTTTAATCAACTTTCATCTGAAATCCCATTAATAGCTGAATGCCCTATGCGTTATACCCCCAGTTTTCCTCATTCGCACCCTGTCTCAAGTCACGCAAGCTGACTCCATCATGTCACAAAGAGAAATATAAGTGGCAAGAAAGAGACAGAAGAAGTAGACAGTGTATCACAGAGGAAATGAGAGACGGAGGTTAAGGGTTGCGTATCCTACCAAGAAAAAGCTTCCTGAACCAAGCGAGGAAAGTCTTCTACTTTATTAGTACGATCCATTATGGTGACATTTTAATTTTAACAAAAAGGCGCCATTTTGTGATAAAGAGTATGATGTGAACATGGCGGAAATGCGTGGGGGACAGAGAAGACAATAGCTCCGCAACGTTGCTGGGTGACCAATATAATATGGAAATTGAAAGCAAAAGAAAATCAAAACAAATGTATACTGAATAATTGTTCCTTTATATCAAAGATGCCACCGCGAGGCAATAGCTTCGTGTACGGGCAATCAGTTGTGTGCATGTCCCAACGGTGTGATTGATGAGCGGAGTTTCATTCAATGCAGGAATTCTTTAAAATAAATTTATAATTTCTTTCTTGATCGTTTGTAATTTATTTTAAATCTAGTCTGACGTCTTTGAACAAGTAGTTTATGAATACCACATGAAAGAATGTTTGCAAACTGCAATTAGTTTTTTCAGCGCAGTGAAATAAGCAAGATGGTTGAATGCAAATGAGTGAGAGAAAGGCCGACGCTGAAAATGCGGTCCACACATGACCTTGACACCTCTTACCTCCGAATTTTATACCTTCTCAAGCATTTTAATTATGCTTATCATGCGCAGATGGCAGAACGGTAGCCTTTCTGTATCATATCACTGGTCTCAAACAGCTGTTTCTTCTTATTCTTTTTCTCTTTCTTCTCAAGCGTTACATTCCGTTGTGCAGTTTGTCTTACAGTGCAGTTTTTTCTTCTTTCCTGTCGGGCTGTACAGCCGTATGCCAATTTCTTGTCCTCGTTATCTTCAGATACTTTTCAGCCACATCATTCCAAAGTTTCTCTGGTATTCCTCTTTTCTTCCATTCTGGCAGGCAATATTTGTTTCAGCATTCTTTCATTATTCCGCCGTTCAGTACGTCCGTACCATCATAATCTGAGTGGTTATGTATTTAACAATGTCGGCCCCTTGTAACAATCTTCTTACTTCTTCCCATTCTTCCTTTCCGCTTCCTGTACAGGCCCATAAATTTTTCTTACAATGTCCTTTCGAATATTCAAAGGTCATTCATTTATTCTGAGGTCATTCTTCAGGCCTCCCCTTCCATGTTAACATGGGTCGTATTACAATTTTCTGAATTTTTAATTACCATTTCAGGACAGCAGTTTAGACCTAAAGGTTTTTGTGCTGTGTATATCCGGTTTGCTGTCACAAGTTTAGAATGAATGTATGTCCAAGTTTTATTCCCACTGTCCAAAATTTATCCAGAATATGTGAAGTTGTCACATGCTTGAAATTTGAATGTGTACCCTAATATTGATTTTGTCCTCTAGAGTTTTATAACTTATGAACAAAACATTATAGTCAGCATAACCATAAATTTAAACAGCTCTTTTTGACTAGGAATGTTTTCGGTAGGTTTCTGTACCAAAGGAAATGGAGGGTTTGAAGAGCCACATTAAGGATTTAAATGACCAATCCAAGTGCAGAAATAAGCCAGATGCAGAACCGATACAAAATATATGAATTTTCTTGTGTGATATCAACAGCAGTTCGTGATGGAAATGACACACACAACCTAGAACGTCAAGTTGAATTTAGAGATTTCCTTTACAAAACGCTATAATTACTGTAAAGGTCTCGTTTTACATACTTATTAGACTATTAAGTATTAGAAACTTTGATTTATCAAGTCGATATTTGCCTCTCAATTACAATGCGTCTTGAAATCAACTGGACTGTGGTTGCAACATGCCATTCTGAAATCAGTACGTTTCGGAGACTGGTTTCCTCTCAGCCTTCAGGTACAAGCGGGAAAGAAGCCTGCTAACTTTGGTCCAGTAGGTCAAGCTTCTTTGTGTAGATGGTCCAGTAATTATGGATCTTCTAACCCTACTCTCTACCTCAGAAAGTATCGTAATTTAATTAAAATTATAAATTAATTGCAAAGTCCGCGTACACGCCATTCCGGCATCGGGGGAAGTGTAAGTATAGCTGCACTCATTCTTCATATCGGTACTACATGGAGCTGCGTGGTCAACTTCACTCCCTGGCAACTTTAGCCGAAGGAGAAGCCTAGGTACCAATTGTGTAGGAGGCTCAGTGAGTCCCAGACTCGGTTTGGACGTTGCGGAAGAGAGATAAGCTTCCTTTCCCTGCTGGGAATGGAGCTACAATTCTTCGGTTGTACAGTGCGTAGCCTTTTCGCATACCGACTGCGCAGTCACGACTTACAACAACAACAACAACTTCAATAACAAGACAGGCACTGTACGTATAACATAACATTAAAGTGTTTTCGTGCAATCATTGTTGCAGTGGAACAGTAGTGAGTATTTATATATTCCTATCACGTGTCTCTAGTCTCATGTATCCAGTATGCATTGCGCATGCGCCATACTGTCGTCTGTGGCTTGCCGGTCGCTACAATATTTTTCCACATTAACTCATAATGACACGATTTTCGAAAAAAAAAGTTACCGAATAAAAAATTGTATTTTGATTTTCTGTGCACCTTTTGTCTGAAACATTTTTCATTCTGAGAAGAAATTGGCGAGATATGATTAAAAAAGAGTACACTGGTCTTCATTTAAAGTACCGGCTATACTTGTCTGATGTTAACAAAAATTTGATTATCTCAAACGATTTTCGAAAAATACTCGAATATTACATTTTATGAAAATCCTTCCAGTAGGGACCGAGCTGTTCCATGCGGACGGACAGACAGACATGACGAAGCTTATAGTCGCTTTTCGCGATTTTACGAACGCGCCAATAAACGGTACTGTTTTCGAATTTTAGGTCTATATGCATATTACCTCCAAGTTACAAGTTTACCAAGGCCAAGACTGTTTACCTCTACATAACGAAATCTGAAAGTCGGAAGTGCTGTTGTGGCCTGTCCATAGCACACTAACTAGATATTAGATGTGGCCTGTACTTTTACTTGCTTTAGTTGCTTAACACAAATCTAGGGGCTCCCTGTCACCACGGCATAGGATATCATCAGTACCCGGCTGGAGGATACTCGGTGTAGCGGCGTATCTATCGAATAAGAAATATCAGATATCCGACATGAGCAGTGCTGAAGTTTGATCAAAGTGTGAAGACTGAAAACTGATTATCGAATACAAACAAACGAGTTGTGTGGAGGAGGGAACAGACCGTCCTTAGGCTGGGCTGTAGCGATGGTGTTTACAGTTTCTTTTTTTCAGGTAAGGTGATATATATATATATGTTAGCATTGCAATTGTATAATTTCCTTTTTAGGTCTTCATATTTCTGGACGTAACCTTGACTGGTATTTATAATTCTTTTTCTGGTTGCAACATTTTCTGGCTAAGTTGAGCGAATATTTTTTTCCTCGTAACGCGTCTGCGGGTCTGCTACATGACCGTAGTTCAGCTGTAGACGAATTTAATCAGAAATCTCCTTCCTTTATACGTAATAAATGAACCGTTTATGATACACGTCATTCATTCATTCATTCATTCATTCCATAGTCTGTATTACGAAAGGTCCACAGCCTCTTCCAAAGTGAGTTCTCCACAGAGTGCGACATAGGGCTTCCTCTTTCAGTTTCCAGTATCCCATCTTGCCCTTCAGGTCATTCAGTAGCTGGTTACGCCTTCTTCCCCGTCTTCACGTCACTTATACCCTTCCCTCTATCTTTCCTTCAATAACGTGTTTTAGAATAGAGTTCCTGCGCAAGATGTGGCCAATTCAGTTAGCCTTTCTTCTTATATTGTTTGTAGGATATTCCGTCCTCTTTAACTGTTTTTAATACTCCACTTCTCACACGATCGACCCAAATAATCTTCTCCATCCTTCTCCAGCAACACATTTCAGAACTTTCTAGGTATTCATGATATACGTACCAGCCATTAATTGGAATAGTTTACCCAGTGAAAAGTACATTAGGATAGAAAATAGGATGTATTCAGTAATGATATTGCCCATCTAATGGATCCTATTATACCATCATCTACCAGCCAAAATATCTGCGAGGCGCTAATACCGTTTCTTAATACAAGAGCAGAACTTTTGCGGTATGTAGTCACCATTCATCTTTCGTATTGGGATGTACGAAGTTTGATGCCCGATGTAAGGTGTAACAGTGTTTTTCCTGCTTCCTTCCACAGTTCTCCGAGGAAAATGTAATTTACAAGTTAACGTCTAGAACTTTGTAATTTAGAATTCTTGTCACACAGAAACTTTAATGAGGATTATACACCAATAGTTCACGCAAAGTCTAACCACAGACTTCAAGCGGTCTAAGGCTTATGCTCGACGACAGGAACACTGGATCGCGGTTTCGAATCCCGCTCGACAAATGGATACAAATTACATTTTCTTTGTTTTGAGGTTTAATGTTCTCTTTGCGAAAAAAAAAAAGACATGCATTAGCAGGAAACAGGAATGTGGCAAAGCACATCACACGGTGCCTCAAGCCGGAGTACAGCAATATATAACATTACTTTGATTTATACTAGTTCAAAGTGCCCAAATAAATCTCTAAGCCATTTCGTTTTGAGAGTTATTTCTGAATTCAAATGGAATAAAACAAAATTGAAAAATCAAAAAGTGTATGTAAAAAGGGTTTTATAATGTAATGGGGAACCTACAGAGCTAAATGAATTAGAGTATAAAAAATATGTACCAAGAAAGTGTTCCTCAAAAATGGCCCTTTAAAGCATAGTGGTAGCTTCGTTTACAGCCAAGTTTAAGGCTTAACAAATCTGCATTGTTCCAAAAGAATACCCATGATGACTCTAAGTCACGGAAGGTGGTAGAATATTTTTCCAAGCGTTCCTTCAGTGGAGATTTATGTATCCATGAAAATTATTGTAACATTTTACAAAACTGAAACGTGATACGAAGTTTTTATTTCCATGTTTAGAAGAAAAGGCATAACAGAATTAATTTAAAAACTTTGTTTTCTTTTATTTTACCCTAACGTTTTTAACTTCTAAAGTTTCGTCCCCTTTACCAAAACTTTTGTCCTATTGTAATATGGCGTCTTTGTGCGGTGTAACGTTTATAGTTCCCCTTCTAATGGACTGTAGCTGGACTCGAATGCCCTTAATTCTGACATGTATAACTTGGAGTCTCTTTTCGATTATACGAACTAGTTAGACCCTCCGACTTAGTCCCACGGGAATCGAAGCTGCGCAAAATGCTGTTAAAGAAGCCAGGCCTGTAGAACAGAGAGAGATGGAGATTTCTGTGAGATAGAAAGATGTTCTCTCCGTTGCTCATTTCACCCCCGCAAACACAGGAGTTCCATAGCGCGTGTGCGTGTGGGTGTGGCAAAGGTTGGAGGGCCCTAGGGGTGACCACAAGAAGCGGCATTGTGGGTAATGCAATAATGCAGCCACCTCGTTGTGTAAGGTCTGTATGAACTGGTGGCCTAGCACTTCTCTTCAACAGCTAATTATAAAACTTGGAACTAAGCAACAAACTGCACGCAGTAGAGTTTCTGCAAAAGCTAAGTGTAGCCCAAATACTGAAGATGTTAACAGCATTTCAGGGAAAACGAGAGACAAATATCCCGCGTTAACAGGAACCAAAAACTGTGTCCTACCACGCTCTAGATACATTTAGTGTATTCTGTCAAACTGTCGCTTGTTAAGACCTTCTTCAATATTATCCTGCCATGGTCGCTGCACACGTGGGCCTCGAAAACATTCTCTTCCATTCATTGTTGCTGTAGTCCAAATTTTGTACAAATTTATCTTCCATTCTCGATGCTTCCAGCCTAATAAAATTTTCTGCAATGTACTGGCTGTGGAGCTCATGCTGAAGCATTTCTGTAAAGCATCCGGTTGTTTTACATTCTTTCTTTAGTGTGACAGGCCACTTTCACAACCATACTGAGGAACTTGTTCACACCATTATTACACACCATATTACAGATGTTATAAAACATTAAGATGAATATTCGACGCTTAAGATAGAGGAAAAATGTTCATGTGAAAGTTTAGTGGGTTAACAATCAGTCTTATAACAGTGTCTGAGTAAATGTATAGGCTTGTACTTGGGAAGTACAGGCTTCGAAGCTGAGCTGGAAGACTGAGTGAATAATGTCGTGGCTTTCTTCGGTCCCTTCACACTCTCTCTCCCAAATCCTTTCGAATTCACCAGGCATTGTAGCATACACTTTATATAATACCCCAAAATGATGAGTAGCATTATTTCTGCTACATTCCACGCTCTACAACACTTCCAACAGGAATGGCTGTTTCGTGTGGTGTGGATGCAATAAAGACTATGACGTGCCCATGAGACAAGAGTAAACATTATGACTTTTTGAATTAATTTTCAACAGTATCCATTTGTTTTGGCACTCTGGCGTCATAAGCTGTATAAACATTCAGTACTTCACTAAAATAATATTTCCAAATATCTGTAACACTATGAAATCAGAAAGCAGGTCACTTTTCTCGTGGTTAAATCAAACGTTCTCCAGGCTGGTATCGTACCTTAAATTCGTTTGTAGGTCTTTCTTTATACAAATTCCTGATAATTTTACTTTACATATTGTTTCCATCTGAGTTGTTTTGTCTTCTATTTATTGTCTAATTTTTTTGTTCAAATTTGCGCTAATCTGACACTTAGTACTGTGCCCATTCACCCGTTTATGACCCTGCAGCAGTTGCTTTGAAGCCTTTTATCTATCTTCATTCTTGTAATTCAGGACACCTGTCATTAAAGGATCTGGCTTCAGTACGAACAAACTGTTTTCCACTCATGCATATCGTTTGATTATTCAGCACCTCTGGACGTACATGCTGAAAGAATTAATTCTAAGTGTAGAATTGCGGTTCCCATCTGTACCAGCAGTGGGTTGTTTTCAGAAACACTATTTATTATTTCTCTTAAATCTTCGAAGTACCATCACTTCTTCAGTATTTGATGTTTTCCATCCCGAAGTGTTGTAACATATAAATACAACACGTCAGTCGATAACACAACACCTTGTTTATACACACAAGTAGTATATTTTGTCAGGGCGACATGTTTCGACCTTATAAGGAGGGCCTGAGGATGACCTTATAAGGTCGAAACATGTCGCCCTGACAAAATATATTATTTTTGTATATAAAGAAAGTGTTGTGTTATCGACTGACGTGTTTTATTTATATCTTCAGTATTTATTAATATGAACTTTACGAAGAATGCAAATCGGAATTGTTTAAGACCTTTCATATATTGCTTACACACAATTTTCAGTTCTTTTGGAAACGACTCAAGACTACAGAAGTAAATTAAAAATAAGCGTGAAGAAGTAGAGAGGAGGAAAAAAGGCGGTGATAGACAGACAGACACGGCGTTCATTATAAGACTAAACCGAAAATTTGAGGCTCTTACAATTCCCATGCATTGCCCGCTTGTCCTTCTGATACGTGTAAGCTGGTGTAAAGTTATAAAACTGGGGAACTGAATGAGGGGAAGCAGATTATTTGAGTATGCATCAGAGACAGAAGCTGAGTATCTGGGTCCAATTTTGAATTCTTTGTTTGGCAGGCAGTTGCATTATAATGGTGTTTTTGATTAAAGGAGGTGAGAGTGAGGAACACTGAGGTTCTTGTTGGGAGGGCTGCATGAGACGCATGCAATGCAAAGGGACTTTTGCATACCAGCTCGACACTTTCTATAGAACCGAGGAAAACCACGGTACAGTTTGATTGAGTTGGCCGGTCGTAGAACCTTGCACACGCGCACTGACTTCTAAGGAGCATATTGGTGTACAAGTAAGGACTGCTTGCGGCAGTCCTACTTGTGCTGCTGTTTTGTTTCCATAAATGTAGAGATGTTATTGACACAGGCTGTCATGCATTTCCTTTCGGCGAATGACAAAGTCTTAACTGACCAAAATATGGGAGGCTAACCAGATAAAACTTACGTAACATTTCAAGTGTTACCGTGAGGCTTTGTAACTATTTAATGCGTTTGTTGGCTGTCAAATTACAGAGCGTCGGATGTATAATTTTAACATTTATTCCTGTTAATTTTTTCAGCTTCAAGTTTGAAGAAGACATTCATCCTAAATTTTGTACATAACGGTTCATTCCATACAGCAGAGGGAGCAAACAAATGTTTCCTCTAAAGCAATAGGGTAAAGTTAGGGCAACAACTACTGCATATTTTTAGAAACATATGAAATATAACTTATTACGTGCACAAAAATCAGCGTTCCTTGCATTAAATCAGATAGTACATACAGTTATCTTTAGGCTTCGAAAGTTAATTAAACTTCAAATACGTCATTAGTGCTGTACCACTGTCTCACATATGTATAGCAAACTGATAAATTGGAGCAGAGTTCTTCCCCTTCTAGTGAACTGATGAAGCTGTACCTCAGATATACGAATACTTATGTATACATATGTGTATACCTCTCACCCTGGCATCTATAAATATAAAGGCTAAGATGTACAGAACTAAAAATTTCCTGTTGGTTTATATGGGTATGAAACTTGGTCGTTCACTTTGAGGGAGGAACGCAGGCTCAGGGTGTTTGAGAATAGGGTTCTGAGGAGGATAATTGGGCCTAAGAGGGATGAGGTAACAGGGGAGTGGAAAAGTCTAAAATTCGAGGGAGTTAATGATCTGTATTGCTGATTAAATATTATTCCGGTAATAAACTCAAGAATGAGATGGGCAGGTAATATGGCACGTATGGGAGGCAGAAGAGGTGTGCATATCGTGTGCTTGTGGGAGACCTGACCTGAGGGTAGGATACCACTTGGAAGACCTTGGCGTAGAATGAAGGGTAATATTGTAATGGATCTGCAAGAGGTGGGATGGGAAGGCACGGACTGGACTGATGTGGCTCAGGATAGGGACAAGTGGTGGGCCACTTGCCGTAATTAACCTTCGGTTTACATAATAAGCGGGGAATTTTTTGATTCGATGAGAACCGGTTAGATTCACAAGCAGGACTCTTCCCTATGGTTTAAGTTAGTTAGTTAGTTACATGTATGTATGTATGTTTGGTGTTGAATGGCAGTAGGAAGACTGATTAATGATGAGTTCAAAAGGGTTTAGAAGGAGGCTGTCCTGCTCAAATCCTCGGGATTTCCCAGAGGTGTCTATCTACTACCCCGTGTAACCTCAGGTAGGACAGCCAGTGTTGCGACCAACATGCAGAACGATCACCTCCAGATTCCGGTGCCAGAGCTTCACTTCTGCACCAGCGTCATCGATCAGATTGTTTACTAAGATCCTTAACAGCCCCGTAAAATTAAGAAGTAAAGTTGTCCCTGCATTCAGGGGGAGGAGAGGTATGGCTCTACTTATTCTTAACCTCAGGGTAGATGGAAGTGAGTGGTCAGTATCGCATTCCGAATGGTTTACCCTCGGGACACAGCCCCAGTACCCATTGATGTGGATACTTACCGGATCCCAGAGACGAACTGGAAGATTTGGAAGAAAAAAATATTTTCTCTGTCAGGATTCGACCCCGGATTGCCCAGCCCGTAAGCTTAATCACTACACCGACTACGCTATACCAGCTTCGTAATAGTAATCAAGAATTTCCTCAACTTGTACGGATAACAACCATGATAAAAGGGTCCTAGTCACCACAGAAAAGCGCGTTCTCAGGTACTGGATGAAGGGACGGCCTCCAGCTGTAGCGAATACTTGCGAATATATTGAATAAGAAGTCGAGGACGGCCGACAAGGGGTTGTCCTTCAGCTTGAGGGTTGGGCGAGGTGCTAACAGCTCCTCAGCATTAGAACTTACGATGTTACGAAATATTTCACAAGGCCTCGTACTTGGACTGATCTTTTGGTGCATGGACTGATCTAGTGCAGGCTAGGAACAGGTGGCGGGCGCTTGTGAATGCGGTAATGAACCTTCGGGTTCCATAAAATGTGGGGAAATTCTTGACTAACTGAGGACCTGTTAGCTTCTCAGGACGGACTGTGCTCCATGGAGCTAGGATTATGGAACAAGAAGTTTAATTAATTTTTTCACAAGGGTTCGCAGCTGGTGCTTAAAAGTAAAAATCGTAACTCTTAGTTGACGCAATTTCCTAATGGTTCATATGAAAATTATTTGCGTTTTTAATCACTCGGAAAAATGTGCAAAAACATAACACATTCTTATGCATGACGACAGACCGACATTGTGACCTTCTGCGCAATGACGTGTCACGTCTGAGCCTGTAAACAATACACCTCAAATACCATAGATAAAAAAGTGAGACTGCTGTCTGTTGACATATTTTACATATTAACATATTCTAATCCACCACTGAGAAAAAGTGAAAATTTTATATGATTCATGACCATGCACTTGTGATTTCTTATGAGAAATAACCGACATGTGCGAAAAAAGATACACAAATTTATTACATTATAAACTGCGTAGCCTCCTGCATATTTCGGCCACTTATTGTGGCCATCTTCAGGGAGGTATTCTTTGAAGGCTCTATTACATAGAATGTCAAATTAATTTACAAGTATGAAATGTTGAATTTAACCTACAAGTTTTAAAATCTAATTTAGAATATAAAATCTAGATAAGATTATTGTTTGTGTTGAATTGCCTGTTCATTTCCTGTGTAATGTAACACCAAATACAGAAGGTGAAGTGTAGTAATGTGGAGTGAAATGACGTGATATATGTGAAGTGATTTTGTTTCGAAGTGAAGTGAAGTGATTTGAAGAGAGTTAAGTTGATGTTCCTGGGGTCAAAAGTACCATGTACATTAAGGTGAACTTACACTGAGGGTACGTGGGTGTACTGTGACTATTTTATTTCGTGTTTATCTTGTACGGTAGATTTTATAACTTGTTTTGTAATATGTGAATGTGTGTATGTGTGGGTGTGTGTATGTGTGGGTGTGTGTATGTATGGGTTTCGTAAGGTATTGGTGTGGGTTTGTATGTATCGGTTTTGTAATGTATGGGTGTGTGTGTATGTATGGGTTTTGTAATGTATGGGTGTGTGTCTACGTATGGGTTTTGTAATGTGTGTGTGTGTGTGTGTGTGTGTGTGTTTGGGTTTTGTAACGTGTGGGTGTGTGTGATTGTATGGGTGTGTGTATGTGTGGGCTTTGTAATGTGTGGGTGTGTGTGTGTGTGTGTATGTGTGGGTTTTGTAATGCGTGGGTGTGGGTGTGTGAATGTGTGGGTTTTGTAATGTATGGGTGTGTGTATGTGTGGGTTTTAGGGTTTTGTAATGTGTGTGTGTGTGTGTATGTGTGGGCTTTGTAATGTGTGGGTGTGTGTGTGTGTATGTGTGGATTTTGTAATGCGTGTGTGTGTGTGTGTGTGTGTGTGTGTATGTATGTGTTTTGTAATGTTTGAGTTTGTGTGTATGTATGGGTTTTGTAATGTGTGGGTGTGTGTGTATATGTGGGTTTTGTAATGTGTGGGTGTGTGTGTAGGTATATATATGTGTGTGTATGTGTGGGTTTTGTAATTTTGGATGTGTGTGTGTGTGTGTGTATGTGGGGGTTTTGTAATGTGTGGGTGTGTGTGTATGTGTGGGTTTTGTAATGTGTGGGTGTGGGTGTGTGTGTGTGTATGTGTGGGTTTTGTAATGTGTGGGTGTGTGTGTATGTATGGGTTTTGTAATGTGTGGGTGTGTGTGTATGTATTTGTGAGGGTGTGTGTGTATGTGTGGGTTTTGTAATGTGTGGGTGTGTGTGTACGTATTGGTTTTGTAATGTGTGTGTGTGTGTGTGTATGTGTATGTGTGTTTGGGTTTTGTAATGTGTGGGTGTGTGTGTATGTGTGGGTTTTGTAATGTGTGGGTGTGTATGTGTGGGTTTTGTAATGCGTGGTTGTGTGTGTATTTGTGGGTTTTGTAATGTGTGGGTGTGTGTGTATGTGTGGGTTTTGTAATGTGAGGGTGCGTATGTGTATGTGTGGGTTTTGTAATTTGTGTGTGTGTGTGAATGTATGGGTTTTGTAATGTTTGGGTGTGTGTGTATGTATTGGTTTTGTAGTGTGTAGGTGTGTGTGGGTGTGTGTGGATTTTGTAATGTGTGGGTGTGGGTGTGTGTA
>Ga0131853_10008469_pt1 | contig 18748 bp, 14 predicted proteins | sample TergutLab28metaG_FD_92764 | JGI IMG/M metagenome (GOLD analysis project Ga0131853, IMG submission 92764) | Labiotermes labralis P1 segment gut microbial communities from Petit-Saut dam, French Guiana - Lab288 P1 (version 2) (version 2) | ecosystem: Host-associated > Arthropoda: Insects >...
ACACAGGCCAGGGATTCTTGTCCCAAAAGAGGATAATTAAAACTATTGTGGGAGTGGGATGTACAAACTTATGCATGGGCATATTTAGGAAACTTCACATTTTACCTGTTCCATGTTATGTGTATTTTCACTTATTATGTTTGTTTTTAATAATCTTGAGAGTTTTCAGACTAACTCATCAGTACTTGGAATGAATACAAGAAAAAAAAACTCATTGACATAGGCCTATTGCAAAACTTTCATGTTTTCAAAAAGGTGTATCTTACTCTTGTATAAAAAATCTTTAATAGTCTATGTACTAACATTTTGGAAAACAAAAATGATAAATTGCACTTTAAGGCTGAATTGCGGAAGTATATTATTACTACTACTACTACTACTACTACCTACAGTATAATATTAGTCATTCTTAGATGGTTATCTATATGTAAAAAGTCATAGAATTCGCCCCTGATTTTATAGTTTGCTATGTTATACATTTTATTTTTAACTGCATAGTAAAGATAAAACTTGGTTAAGTTGTCCTCCTAGGTAATTCAACACCATACCATGAATATATTTTGGTGAGTGGAGTTGTAGGTCTGTGTGTCTGTAACCTTACTACAAAATTGAGATTAGCCGCACCTTACTCCAATTGAAAGGGCACCTGGTACCCATTTTAACAGGAGGATGGATGGGCCTGAGAATAATTCTGAATGCTACGGATAAGACATGAATATGTACTGCAGGAATCAAACACACATTACTAAGTAATCCAGTGTGTAGTTGAATCACTCTAACAACTGAGATGTTGTGGCTTCTCTGAACTTAACATTATTGAAATTGTCCATAATATTGGCTCTGGCAGAATTTCCACCATCTGTTGTCTCTTTTGTTGTCTTCATCATATGCACCAAATTCGCATGAAGTTCAACATTCACACAGTGTTTCCTTAATGATTTCCTTACCAAGAAGAATGAGATCCAGTAAAAACACATCTGATCTGTGCAGTAGGAACAAGCAAATCAAGAACATTCTGAGTTTTATAAACACTAATGGAGTGTGAACATTATATGAGTTTACCTTAATAACATTACAAAACCATATACAATCCTTTAACCTGTATAATTTCAGGATCACCCAGCTGGTTGTATGACAGGTCCACAACTGCCAGACTGTGGCAATTGCTAAGCTCACGGATGTCATCTGCTGACTGCAGTCTGTTATGGCTGATACTCAGCGTGTGTAGCACTGGCAAGCTGCCTGCAAGAAGCATGTACGAGGACAGAAATATTCCTAATGCACTGTCATTGATTTTTATATCTCAAAGGTAATAACATTCACTTCTTCCCCAAAATATACCTGCTATGGCAAAATGTAACACCAGGCACAAATAGTTTTCTGTGCTTGTGCACTTACCTACACATACAAACAAACAAACACACACACACGTTACTGTTGTATAGATTCAGTACATCATAGAGATATGCATTATTTTCCCTTGTCAAGAATTATCAAGGTTACAGTCCCTTGGGGTGTGAAAATGAGAAGATGGAGACAACAGGTTCCTCCAAAATGTTCGTACGTTTCTACCAAATTACATGGCATCACATCCCAGAAGAATCTAATATTGACACTACCATAAGAACATTAGGGCAGTGACACTTACAAATGTTCTCCAGCTTCTCAACAAAGTTATGACAGAGGTTAAGTGTGTCCAGCAAGTGGAGATGTTCCAGGTTTTCAATCTTCCTTATCACATTATATTGTAGATACAAATTACGCAGTGCTGTCTGATTGTTTAGATTTTCAATGCGCTCGATACCATTGTTCTCTAGCCAGAGACACTTGAGGCCTGTGTATTCCTCCAAGTTCTCAATCTTTTTGTAACCTGCAACATCAAGAGATACCCTCTTGCTAGATTTATCAGTTTCATAATGATTTATGTTTATTCTGTGACTAATAATTAGTATTTTTAACACTATGCATTGCAAGCAACTTCTTTCTTTCAGGAATTGAAGTAGCCTGTAAATATGCTTAATATCATCTTTTTTGCTGTATGAATGCTGCTGGATAAACAGAAGGACTAAAGATTACTGGTATAATTGGTTCAAATTTATGTTAGCTCAACATTTTATGATGTATGAATTGAAATAACAGTACTCTTGTTTTATATATATTCAAGGCCCATTCTGGTACAGTAGAGTTGGGACAGCATAGTTCATATAGTGACTAGGCTACTGGGGGAATGACCAAGAATTATGATTCTATTCTTGACAGGGACTGTAGATTACTCCACTACTCCAGGGTGTCCAGGCTAACCTGGGCTCCAATTCAGTGGGTACAGTATTACACAACAGTGCTTTGTACTGGCATCTATTTCATAAAACACAAATTTGAATAGATTTAAATTCTCTTACAAAACACATTAAAGAACTTGTTACTTTTCTAAATTAATATGTTGTTTTCTTCTTTTGAAGGTTAAATTTTGTCAAAATTTCATGGAAATTCATTTTGTGTCCCCGTGTTTTGCAGAGAAGCAAAGAACTCAACGGTTTACTGAACTATCTGTAATTCAGCTGTATGTGTTTTGTCTGCCCCCCTGTACTTTCTTCCTGTCAGTATAACAATGGGATATGCAGCTGGATGGACTCCATAGTAGGTCTAGAAACAGTGGTGTTGAAACTCCACTCCAAATGCCAGTTTTCCAGCCTATACACAGCCACTTTACTAAATGCATTACCCTGACTTATTTAAGTTAAGCACCATTTTCAAAACAGAATCCTGAAGCCTTGCCAACAAGAAACACATTGCACATTTTTCTGAATACTACTCTTTTTTGCACAGACTGCAATGTATGAAAAACATTTTGGACTTAAATCTATTTTGAAGAAAACAGTATATGCATGAGAACTTACTGGAGATTTTGAATCTTAAAAATCTTCCATGAGTTCTTTTATTGTAAAAACCTAATATGTGGTTGATGTGATAGAGGAACAAAATCATATCTTTTGTGCAGTCTTTTTTCCATGATTTTGTTTCTTTTCTTGTTCTTTGTATGTCAAACCTTACTGATTTGCTGATGTGTATCCTGCAGCCAATGACAGGGGTGACAACAGTAACTAGATTCCTCTAAAGCTTGCAGTTGCTTGAGGCTTAAGCTGTGTAAATGTCACAGCTGAACTGTAAATGAAGAAGCAGTCATGGTTGTATGGAAAGACTGATGAAGAAAGGCTGCATAAAACCTTAGTTATGATAAGTCACCTTTTTAAAACAAGATTTGAACTCTGATAGTCATAATTTTGTAAATAAACTGCTCTAATATTGACAGATTTTGAATTTTTCCCACAGTGTATTTATGTGTGTCACATGATTCTCAGAATGAAGAGTGAGTGTTACTGCAAACAATATTAAAATGTTTGTCACTGTATTAGAGATACGATTCATTATCTGTGAGGTAAACAAAGGAAAGTCACCATACAGCATGTAGTGAGGGCACAGATGGGAGGTTGAATTGTAACTCTACCCATAAATAACCTCAGCACCAGAAGGGCATAGGTGGTTAATGCCATGCCATGGCCACTGTACCCCAAGGAAAGAATCCCGGTACCAATTTTTCTTGAGGCTGGGTGGACCTCAGGGTCGGTCTGAACAAATATGGAAAATCTCGCCTCCACTGGGGTTCAAACTCTGGACCCTCCAGTCCGTAGCAACTTGCTATACTGACTACACTATCTTGGCAGCCTTATTTGTGATGTAAAAGCTGAATTTTTGTTCAATATTTAGATGAATTTCAGACATTCAAATAATAATTCATCATTTACGTATGATGTTTACTTGTTTTGGTATCATCATCCATTTGTGTTTTTTAACCAACTGAAAATAAATACAGATTAAACACAGTGCAAACATGAAGATAAATACAGATGTTGATGCATACTTGAATATGTTGACAAGTAACACATTAAGATTTAAGAGTAGTTATGCTGTTGTAAAATGTGCTGTGCTACTGATGCATACTGATGTTGGATGTTGTGAGGTTTGATATACCTTTGTAGTGAAGGTACAATACATCATTCAGATGTGGAGTCATATAGAGCTTGCACTCCTTGCAATGTTTCTGAATGGCTTCTGTGGTCATGCTGAAACAAATATTCAACATAACAATCATGGCATACTAGGTACAACCTGTTTCAATTGTATTAAGAATTACTTTCAGTTTTCTCTGAACTATTGTACAAATTTACCATTACAGTACCATAGTTTAACATTCCAAGAAACATAATGAAAAACTATCTGCTTACATAAGTCATAATTTAAATGTACAACCTCAAAATTCATAATTAGATGCTGGTTGTTCCGTAACTTCCACAACTGTGGGAAGCCATTCACCCTGTAGGAAGTGAAAGCTACACAGGGACAGAAGCCTGTTCACTACTGCACGAAGAAGCCGACAACTGTCTCACAGAAAAACTAACTAGACAAGACGCAACCAATCCAAAACAGTAACAGACTACAAAGAACAAGCAGACAGGCATCCCCCCTCCCCCCCAATCCACTGGAAAAGTAAAAAGCAGGAGAACCAATACAACCACAATGGACATGACAACCAGGAGCGCAATCAGTGAACAGCGGTCCCAGGAAATAGCACACTAACACACGTCACATACTTTACCCCAATATAGGTACAATAGTGTAATAGATATAAGTCACATTATATACTTGGTACAAATCACAGCACACATTGTGAGCCATCTGCGATCCCAAATGTGCACGGCCACATTGTAAAGAACTTCATCGTTCTTAGCTTAGCCTGACAATGACTTTTTAAGTTGAAACATGTCACTTTAACTTATGTTTTTATTATATAGTTGTGGTGAATGAAATATGTGTATAATAAAGTGAACATATATCCAGAATTCTGTTGTATTTCAGCATCCCTATTACTCACTCTTCTTAGTAGGGGTGATCTTTGTGTGTTCTCAGACATTTTTAATGACTGCCACTGCAATGTGCAATGGTACTGTGGTTGCTTCGAATTTTGTGATGAATGACTGCTTGCAGACATGAGAAGTTACATCTTATGTAAGCAGTATCTCTTCTTACACAAATTCTTTAGAGTTCTCCTCACCTAAGGTACACAAGTTGTAACATTAATGTCAGCAAATGCCTAAATAATTTTTTTCATAGCTTCAACGTTGACACTATAACATTCCACTGCTTTAAGTCATGTATGCCTGTGAGTGAGGAGTGGCTGTGCTGGCATTAGGGTGATAAGTAGCACGTCTATGAGAGCCAAAATCCTGGAATGTGCTCTGCAGAATACCTCCTTCATGTCAAAAAAAAATCGTTCACTTCAGTAAATTAATTTTGGATTTATTGGCTACTCTGTTCAGGTCATGTTCCAAGCGTGTTTTATGCATTGTGTGTGGATAAAGCACCTTTAGAAGTGGTTATGCAGCAAGAGTGAAAAGTACCACCTCTCTGCACAGAGTGAGTTTCTTTGTGTAATTTCCATCACTTGGATCTTCCTTACTTTGTGAATGAAGGAAGCAATTGAGTGGTTTTTCATATTCTTCAGAGTTTCTGGATGTAAGAGACAGGGCTTGGAACATTTGTACGCATCCAATTATTGAAATATTAAATAGCAGTGTACCTACAAAGATTGTCTGTTGTTTGATTTGTGTTATACACACGCAAGCATCACTATAATGCTCTTGTACTGTCGGTGCATTGTACAGAGATTCTAGGTAATCTCTTCATAATGTTTATTCTGGTTCATTGCAACGAGAATTCTGCAAATTTCTGCAAAGAAACTGTTTGTGTTCTTGTTAAAAGGCTGTGTCAGTGCAAGGTGCTTAGCACCTACTTTTTGTTCTCTCTTTGCTGTGTGGATATTTCCCACTGCATTTTGTGGTAGAAAATATTGTTTATCACTTGTGCCCTACAGTGACACAAACAGTATTACAACTCTATCAGAAATATTGACAATCATAATAATGTGGGAATGGCATTATAATAGTTCCTAGAGTTCATATGACAGTAATTTATATTGACATATTAACCAATGGTACATACATCTTTACTGGACAATTGATGAAATCTACCCTTCTGGCATCTTAAAAGGGAATTTTGTAGTCCAGTGCTATATCATATTACATTTCAATGTTTTCAGTCATGTTATTTCCACAGGCACAACTGCAAATGCAACTTCTGAAATTTGTTTCTGTGTAACTCATTAATAATATGCAACAGAAATCTCCTGAAGCACAAATTAATTACCAGTTTTTGATATTAACAAACTGAGATATGTAGGTCATAAATCCTTCATTTGATTGTTGTATTGTTGAAATGCAGCATTTTTTCAGAACAGGCAATATGAAATATTTCTCAACAGCCTGACACCTATGTGTTGTACAAGATCTAGGAAGTCAGTTTTTACAAATCTTGAGTAGCTTTGCAGATAATTTAGTATAGTAAAAGTGAAGTTGTCTGTGTCAAACAACGTGAAAGCATACAAAGGGCATAGAGGCATAGCTCCACTCATTCAACCTCAGTGCTACTTAGAGGTGAACCAACAGCTTCAGGCACTGGTCACTTTATCCCCAAGGGAAGTGACCCAATGCCTATTGAATAGGACCCTGGTTTGGCTTCAGTTATTGAAAGTTTTGGAGACTAGAAGAATCTCTTGCTTCTTCTGGGAGAATTTAATACACAGCAAAAGACAGACAGAATCTGAAAATTAGAATATGTAGGTAACAATATGCTAAAACAGGCATTGGTGTCAAAATATGCACGTTAGATACATGAGGGCTTTGGGACACATGTTCCTTCTCTTTACTTACAAGTTTGTATTATAAATATGTCAGTATATATCCAACCACTATCTGTAACGAAGGAAGATTTCCAACTTAAAGAGTACATCTAATTGCTTCTAACTTACCCCACTATTTTTATTTTTGTTTTTGTTTTTACTTTTACTTTTTATTACATTAAACAATTTATATTGTCCTATTTTATTATATTTATTGTACTAAATAACCATGTGATTGTTGTACACACTTGTGTTGATGTCACCCCTTAATCCCAACAAATATGATGATTTCCATACCCGTATGGATTATGTAATCCTGTATGGATTTACGGAAGGAAAATAAAGGATATGTTGTGATATGACATGATAAAACTGAGTCCATTTACTTGTCTGCAAATGAGATATACTTGGGAATTTTTTGTGTGTTTTTCCCATAAAATAGATTGTTGCTAAAGGCTTATAACACCCCTAATCCTTTTTTGCTCTTATTTTTTGTAATTATTTGAGAGAGAGAGAGAGAGAGTGTGTGTGTGTGTGTGTGTGTGCGCGCGCGCCAACGCGCAAGCATAATTAAAATACTAAACCTTTTCTTCTAGCTAAATATAGTGACTAGGTACAATTTAACATTTCATCCTTCCATGTAACATATGCACCACAAAAACAAATCCCTGATTATCTAAAGAAACTGATCTCGCTTTACCGTGGCCAGCGCCTTGTGTCAAATTCTTCTTCACAATCTTTCTTATCAGAAATGTCTTGCATTGTGGACACTTGTTAAGTAATTGTTTTAAACAGTTGTGGACTTAGTTTAATACTGTTATCTTGTATTATTTTCGTGATATGAAGATATTCGTAATAACTGAAAGTGAATAGTTATAGGTAGCCTGAGTTAGGTACTGTAAATATCAGTTGTTGCTATGGAAACCATGATGTCTTTAATGTGACGAGGGAATAATCGCAATAAACCAGGAAAGCAGAAGAAGTTCCAGTCATTGCAAGAGCATATGGTTTGTGTAATCAGGCTCAGATTTTTAATAGTAGAATTATTGGATTATTGTAGTGAATTGTGAATTGCAAAGGATGGGGTAAGAAGATGTTGTAGCCTAACCTGAAGCACTGTTTCGGCATTTGCGTGGCGGGACCGATGAACACTGCAAGATTTGTGGCGGAAAAAATAACACGAGGACACAGGTTTCTCCTGGTACTTCGGTTGTCCTTGCTAATATAATTCAACCAATGCTCCATAATCATTTAGTTATCTATTTCCGTCGCTATATAATGGCCTGCATCGTAAATAATACTAAGAAATGGGTAAGGACCCCAATCAGCCCTCGCGAATAAATGGTCTTCGGGCCAATATATGAAGGGGGAACCTTCAGAATACGATTCTGGGTTGTAACCAGTCGCCCGCGATTTTCGATGAAATGAGTGTGAAAAGAAATTTTACACGACGTAATTGTATCGCTTTTATTCAAGCAATTATATTTATTTAGGGAAATAAATTCTTGTGCACACACCATGGAGGCGCTGATGAAATATGGCTGAAGACTTTAGGTCTGTAGAAGCATTCTCGGCACATCAGACGAGTAAGGTTATTTTCATTTTTCTGCCTCGAAGATTGAGGCAGCAGGTTCCTCCGAAACGTCTGTGAATTTCTCTCACTTTCCATGTCACACCACTGACCTATACTAGTTGATCTGTGTCCCTGACGACGTCACCGTCGTGAGTGAACAAGGAATCTCACAACTTTCCCTTTGCGCAGAGAGCAGCATGTATCTTGCAAATTGGTAGGACTGTCGAACATGGGGTATTCTACCTGACAGTAAAGTAATTAAAGGGTCGAAAGACACGTTATCATTGTATGCGTCTAATTTATACACGTTTTTGTAGTTAAGAAATGAAAAATGGACGAATTGAAACAGAAGTGGTTATTCTTTCTAAATAAACAGGTTGGTTATAGTATGTGGTGGGTTTAAACAGTGAAAATGTTCGTGTTCCGAGAGGGTTACTAGTGAGGGCCATTTAAACACTTCATAAACAATATTAATTTTAGAATTTCGAAAATGTTTAAGATGCTGTATTCTGTCGCGGTGTCTTACAGGGTGTACCGTTAAGGTCGTCATCGATAGTTCTACCTAGTGATGAAGCAGTCCGATCGCCATCAGAAGAAGGAAATATCTCAAATCGAGCTATTCAGCTGGAAACAAGAAGTAATCATGAACGTGATCCTTTGGCTGATCAAGATATACTTGAGAGTATTGAGCCAGAATACTTTAATAGTGAAGATTTTGATCCAAGTAATCATGAGTTAAAGGTACATATGCTAGGTTCTTTATACGGATATAAATATTAAAAGGACAGTAAGTGCCATATCAGTATATTTCTTATATAATTTAAATTTCGCATTTTCACCCCTTAAGTTACATACATACGAGCACGCGCGCGCGCACACACACACATATTCCATTGATCCATCCTTTCATCACATGGCATTTGGATATGACATCCATTACAGTACTATAAAAACATGATTATATAAAACAGTCTCTTTATTCTATTGATGAACTTCAAAAGAAATAGAATTATATCATAAGTTTATTTATTATTATAGCTATTTTAAACTTGGTTTTAATATATATATAATTATGATTTTTAAATTGTATATTATTGGCAGTTGACTGTATATTGGTCATGTAAGGTGTTAAATGACTTGTTTCACATCCATTTGCCATTAAGACTGTTTGATGGATTAATGAACTGCATGTGTGTGTGTGTGTGTGTGTGTGTGTGTGGATATATATGTCAGAAACATATCAATGAAATGTACAACTAATAACATACATGTAAGTCTCTTCATATAACATAGTCATCAATATTTATTTTGTGTTGATAATTTACATATTTGTTAATTGAATAAAAAGGATTCAGCAATTAAAAACCTTTTTAAAGTAAGTATATAGTGTTTTGTGTCCTTTAATAATTTGGCAGTGGATGTTGGTAATTAAAAATCTTTATGTCCACACAATACACACCCTCTGATATGATGCAAAATTTGCTGTTAGTCTATGTTGCTGCACCTTGTTTCATGTGTCGGTCTAAAGTTAAAAGTGAAGTATTTTAAATTATGTGCCAAAGAAATCATTATAGTAGTATGTATTGAGAAGGTAGAGTCTGTATTTCCAATGCTTTGATAAAGGTTTACATGAAATTCTGGATTTAGTCTCTGCCATAATTTTCACAGTTTTCTTTTGTAGCTGAAAGACTTTTTTTTTGTCTGTAGATTTGCCCAGAATATAATTCCATCTTTCATTATTGAATGGAAATAACCAAAATGGATAATTTTAAGTGTGTCATTAGTACTAAAATGATACACAAATCAAGCTGCATAACTGGCACTGCTCATTTTTTATTGTATTTTCTCATTATAAGACCATTTCATATATTTGTCAATTCTTTAACCAAGAAAGTTGATACAAACTGTGTGCAGAGTGTTGGACTCATTCCAACAGGAAATCCGTCATACCCCATTTAAGCATCAATATCATACTAGAGTCCTGAATTTCTACTGTTGAGAACCTTGTTGTATAATTTCTAATAATGTTTTTTATAAGGCAGTAATGCTTGAAAGGTGTATTTGACTCAAAGTGCAACAGACCTAAGAGGGTAAAAAAGGTATAGTTGTTCTTTGTCTACACCATAGAGGAGAATAAGGGGAGTAGAGGTAAAGCTCCATTCATTTAACCTTAGTGCTAGATGGAGGTGAGAAATAAACTTCATGCCTGAGCTGCTTTTTCCCTAGGAAAGAACCCTGGTAGCAATTTGATTTGAAGAAAATATTATGTGCCTAAGACTAAAATTTGTGAGACTAGAAAGTCCAGAAAAATATTTTAGAATATATTGAGGATAGTATTTTCCATTTCTGTGATGAGGTGTCTGTTGGGGTTCCTTGCATCATGGTGGCTGTGACTGTTCCACACAAACTTTATGATTTCTGCAGAAATTGCCCCCAAAACTAGACTGTGATGCCATTGAACAAGACGTCGAGAAACTGCGACGGCAGCAGGTGGTTGTGTCCAAGAAAGTGTTGCAGCTCATACTGCAGAAGCATGCGACTTTCAGTGAGGAGTTTGCAAGGTTAGAACAAGATTCTGTATCTAGGACTGTCATTACAGTTTTACTTCTCATGTACACCATTAATCACAGAAGAGATCACACATTTATTTTATTGCAGCTTAACAAATACCCTTTATGTTTATTGTTAAATATTGTTTTTACTCAAGACATCTAGCAAGTAGAAATTTGGTAGGACTTATGAAGAGACCTGTGATTTTCATTATTTTCTGAAGTATGCTTGTGGGTACACGAGGTATGCCAGACAAATGGAATCTTTACACATTTGGTAATGATTACTGTATCCCATGTTTTGACACCATATAGTCTGGTAGAGAGGTACAAATATTTCAGAGGAACATACTTCCTCCACCTTCAGGTTAGAATATGGAGGCAGTATGTCCCTGTAACATGTTGGCACAACAGATTACATGCAGCATCTGCTTAGAAGACAGTAGCGGTACGACCATTATGTATGTGCAAGGAGTTTTCTGTGGTGCTGCAATTGCTTTAGTCTGAGTCTGCACAAAGATGTATGTTAAGGCTGAAAAATGTTTGAAGTTAGGATTTTATTTGTGACTCTTAATGTAGGAACATCAGCTGTTTTGGAGATAAAATGATTGTGCGAGTTTGAATTCTGCCTGTATGTAAAAGTTAAAAAAAGTTTTCCCTACACTCATTAGGAAGGCATGTGTGATAGGAGACCAACTGTAGTATGCCTAATGTAGACATGGTAAATTATATAGGCTGCACAACAGAGGCCTAGGCTTATGTCTGTTGTTTCATTACATTGCTTTCACATCCAAAGCAAGTATATGGTTCTGTATGATTATGTAGAATCCTGAAGGTTCAGCAGGAACTGCAGGCAACACTGTGCGTGTGCAGGGAGGGGCGGAGGGACCTGAATCTTGCCAAGCGACAGTTTACGACAGCCAGTCTCGGGATTCTGGCTAACTACCGGAAGAGACAGGTGGTACAGGGCCTGCTGCACTCTCTGAACACAATCAAGACTCTGGTGAGCCTCAGATATTGAGTACTGTTGAATTTGTATTGGTCATGTGATTTGTGTTGGGGTTTTTTTTGGTCCCTTGTGGACAATGTCAGGAGAGTGTCTGTAAATGGACCATTAAGACTTTCTTTCAGGTCACTGTATGTTATCAGTCTCTTTCCTCCTCCTCCTTCTCCTTCTCCTCCTTGTTCTCATTCTCTTTCTCTTCCTCATCATATAAAACTCCTCATTAAATGATAAGTCACAAATAAAAGAACTCATGATCTGATGTTGCTGTCACATGGGTAGTGTTCCTGATTTTTGTTCTGGAGGTCCTGATTTAAAATCTGGGCCCTAATACTAGTTATTTTGAGGTTATTTATGGTTTTTCTCAGTCTCCCAATACTGGAAGAGTGCCTAAAATTAGGTCATGACCAGTTTCTTCTTTTACAGTCGTTATTTACTAATCATCTTGCTATTTTGCCACCTGAGCTACTGACAGCCATTAAATAAAGGATAAATAAAATGAATAAACAAATCATTGCAGTTGGTATGACTTTAGTAAATGTTTTTTGGGTCAACCAGTGCTCATGTTCAAGTAAAAGGAGAAATAAGTGGATAGTTGGAATCTTAGTTCAGACCGTGACATGGATGTAATGCTTGTGGCAGCAACGCACGGAAGAACGTCTACAAGAGCTGCTGAATGAAGGAAATTACCCTGGAGCAATAGGATTGCTTCTGGAATGCCAGAGTGCTGCAGCAACGTATCGACATTTTATGTGTGTTGCAGCCCTTAGTGGCAAGCTGCAGGACACCCTCGAGATGGCAGAGGAGCAGCTGGATCAGGCTCTGGCAAAGGTATGACACCCAGTTACAAACCTTTACATTACCAATACATCTCTATTATTACTTATATATTTTTACCTTGTGTTAAAAGTATTCATGTATTTCCCACAGCCAGAATATTTACACCAGGCTCCACACTCTTGAGAATAATTGCCAACATTACACAATCCAGTTCTCACATCATTAACACATCAAGATTAATCTACTCACATTACTGTGTAGCTTAACCGAACACACATCCCAGCCAGTTCACCTTGGCACCTCCTTATGAGTGCCATTGTCTCTTCTACTCTCTTTTCAGCAGCATATACTTTTACCCCCCCCCCCTCATCCATATAATATGCTTTCATTTTTTATTTTTATATACTTTTTATTTATTTATTTCTGTTTTGATTGACTGTTCTTGGACTGCCAGACCCTGAAGCTGAAGACACAATGTTCCTCCAGAATGTTGGGAACTACTCAACCAACAACACATCACCACATTCCAGAAGAACTAAGTCTTCAGAAACACTACTGTGAAAAGCTCAAATCTTGCAGGACTTGAAACAGTGTGAAGTTTTCTTGCCTGGTTTGATTTTATCCTGTGTAAGATTTGAGGTTCTGACAGCTGTGAATGTTAAAACTGTACCATGTAGCTTGGTAGATGGTTTCCCATCTTTCATGGGAATTTGTTACCTCCACCCTTAGCATGTAACACTTCTGTGACAGTGGTGGCAGCAGATTCGTTGAAAATGTTCATAATTGAAATAAAGTGAAATGCCATATTGATGCAACTAGGTAATTTTATTGACGTATTCTTAGCTCAACATATTTCGGGTACATACGCCCATCATCAGGAGCATTAGATGTTGAGTTGCAGCGTATGGTTTTCTGCACTGTAAAGAATGAGATAATACGAAGTGTGTGTGTGTGTGTGTGTGTATGTGTGTAGTGGCTGTATGTCATGTTATATAGGTGTTTATCAGTGCGGTCTATGGAGTATTATACAGGTCTGTTTGTGTGGGGACTGGAGGTTTGTGCTCACCTGGTTGTGGGAGGGGTGTGTGATCAAGAGGTTGATCACAAACACACACAACCCCTAACACCTTAAACCTCCACCACGAACCTCCACTACACACACCCCTCCCACAACCAGGTGAGCACAAACCTCCAGTCCCCACACAAACAGACCTGTACAATACTCCATAGACCACACTGATAAACACCTATACAACACGGCCTACAGCCACTACACACATGCTTCATATTATCTCATTCTTTACAGTGCAGAAAACCATATGCTGCAACTCAGCATCTAATGCTCCTGATGATAGGCTTATGTACCTGAAACATGTCGAGCTAAGAATACGTCAATAAAATTACCTAGTTGCATCAAGTTGGCATTTCACTTTATTTTGTGAGGAAGATGCATGGTCAAACAACCCTCAGTGTTCATAATTGTTTTCTGAACTACCTGCCATCACATCTCAGAAGACTACATTCTGATTTAATCTTCTGTGCCACCACTCATACTTAAGTGTGAACAGTAAAGTGGTGCATGTGGAAGCTGAGTCAAGACATTGTACTTTCCAGGTGTGCAGTCACTTTGACGCTAACCACTATAGTAAAGTGCAAGCTGCATACCGTCTGCTGGGCAAGACACAGATGGCAATGGACCAACTACATATGCATTTTGCATCAGCAGTCCATAATGCTGCATTTAATGTTGTGCATGGATATGTAGAACTGTGCTCTGGTGCAGCACAGGCAGAAAGTATGGCTGGTGGTAGCACATTCCACAAGAAACAATACAAGCATCTGTGTCAGGTTGGTAACGTTTATCTAAAACAATGCAGTTTGAACGGGATAGGAGACCAGGCAGGTTGGCGTAGTTGTAATGTTATAATATGTAGATAATTCTTTGTGCTCTGTAAATCTGATGCTGTCATGGCCAGCAATTACAGTGATGTGTTCTTGGGCAGTTGGTTGTGTTAGGTTGGAACATTTTGGAAACTGTCACTTTCTGCATCATATGGGGTACAATTCAAAGTCAATCCTGGTATCAGGCCGTCAGCATCCTCTTAGGCAGCAGACAGTCCAGGGACAAGCCTTAGAGGAAGACAGATGGCTGGACACAGAAATGCAAAAACTTGGTAATGAGAGTTCTTTTTGTCAGAAGAGATGCTCTCTGTAATATAAAAGTACGGTGATTCCTGTCATCACATCAGTCCTGGAGGTTGAAGACTGTTGACATTTCAAAATTCATTCCATCTTGATGCAGCTGACTGCTCAAGAAGAATTTATTGCTTCTTTCCTGCTTGTTATTCATGATTATTTGTACTTTGTAAGCTCTGCAGTAGAAGCATCGTTGTAAAATAACTCTGCTTCCTTCATGAATAGTTGGTTTTTCACATCCAAGCAGAATGTAATCTTCATATTGACCATAGTGGGAACTTCACACTTCATAAAATGTATGGATACATGTATCTAACTGCTCTCAACCTTATTCATTTAGAACACAAAACATTTCTTGTGATTGCATCAGGTCTGTATGAAGTTACAGAAAATACATGTTTTTGTATGATGGCAGCAACTGCCTGCAACTTTGTGTCAATAAGGCAAGAGTGTCTTTGCCATCATAATGATTGTTATCATATTGTAATGTCTGTAACCAGTTTAATGGAGAGATGCATTTGTGTGTGGCAGTGTGTGACAGCAGACAGCTTCATCCCCTGTCTGGTAGACCTGTGCAAGGCATTATGGGGTATCATGAACAGCTACCACCAAGTGGTCAGCTGGCACCAGAGGAAAGACTCCCAGAAACTCTCTACAGGTGAGGCAGATATGGTATTGCTTTTGATACAATATGATACAGGTTTTAGTGGGTTAACATTTATGCTGCCAAGTCCATAATGTTATGGGAACCTGCAATATGGCATCCTTGTTGTGCTGTGTCATTATGGGTGCAATTTTCTGAGTGCATTTAAACTTTCTGGGCATGTACTTCCAGCAGCAGTTATGAACATGGTTAACTTCAATTGCTGTCTGTGTGCTGACCTGTTTGCCATCCATAGAAGAATTTAGAAAGAGCTTTATGGCATACCATACACTGCACATCAGAGTGACAGCAAAGGTGGTATTTGCAGGTGTCTGCAAATCATATTTAGAGTGCAGAACCTTTTATTTTTATTGTGGGGCTGTGTGCTGTAGCATGGATGATGGTTGCTGCATAGTGACCATTGATGCTACAAACTGTGAAGTCCTTAGTCCAATGTTATTACAAAGTCTCTGTATAAAGTAGAAGTTAATGCATACTAATTCATTTTCTCTGTGATTTCTATGTTTAACCTTCAGAACCTGTGCTTGACTTTTTATTGCATACTCATTCAGAGCCCTGATTCAATGTCTTTACAAGTTACTTATTTCAATTTTTTTTTTAATATCATCTTCCCAAATATTTATAGGCTTCCCATATTGCCTGTCCCTTTGATGTTCCCTACCACAGCTTTATATGTGTTTCTTGCTGCTCTGCACGTGGCAAAGTTCTGGACCAACTTACATGTCTCATAGCAAATTGTACTAGGGAAAACAATCCTGAGGAAAATATTTCTATGTCAGAGAGGTGTGCAGAGGGATTTCAAGGAATGCATGTCCAGAAACTTCATTAACCTAAGGTGGTTATGAAGTGTTGGCCATGTAGCTTGGATGTGGGAAACAAGACAGGATATGGAATTTTGTTATGGCAGCATCTGGGGAAATGAAGAGTTGAAAGGGAAAGATATGGATGGGAGGGTAACATGAAAATGGAACTAATGAACATATATTGTTGATGCTGTGAAGTGGATTTAGCTGGCTCTGGTTAGAGCTATATTAACAGTGTTGAATTCTAAGATCTGGTTGTTGTGCATGTTCTGTGTATTGGTTGTAGATGGAGTGAGTGAGCCAGTGGACTTTGAAGCAAGTTTCAACAAGCAATATGTGAAGCAGAAACTGGGAAATGGGCTGGTACGCATCTGGCATGACGTGCAGGCTCGGATATCAGCCTACCTCCTGGGCTCCAACCTTGCCTTGTACAAGTTTGATGAGTTTCTGCAGATCCTTGGGATTGTGCACAGGTTTGTTCTGTAGAGAACCCACTGTAACATTGATTCTAGAATATGTGACAGTTGCTCAGAAAGTCGCAGCATGGGCATTCCCCTGTCAAGTGATAATATTCTAACAATTTCTTCCTTACGTTTTTTTCATCGGCATATTCACAAAGAGAGTTACAAACACTACCTATTAGCTTTGCCATACCATGCCATCTTTCATTCTGCACATAACTACTCAAGAAGCATGGAACAGATTTACATAAGTTCTGATAGTCCAAAGTGTACTGAAATTTGTCAGCACATTCCACTTTTGATTAAATCACAAAACAGTTGGACAGTATTTGAAGACCTTCGTGTTTTCTTGTATGCTTATTCAGTACAGCTTGCTGAATATGTATGACAGCAAAAAATGTTTCATGAACAGTTGTTATGAAGTTAATGTGCACTACAATTTTTGTGTAAGTGTTGTGGTTTTTGAGGTAATCGAAAGTTATTGTGTGGTATGCCATATCATGTCACACCTTGGAACTGAAGGACTGAGTTTGCTATTGCTTATCTGCATTGCCTGGTTTATGCTAGTTATAGGACAGCAAAAAAAAATTAATACCTCTCACAGACCTTTTGCCATGTATCATGGTAGACACTGGTCTCCTGCTGACCCTTTATCATATACCACACCAGACACTGGCACTCCTCCAGATCCTTTGCCTTACACTACAGTAGACACCGTTCTTTCCTGCAGATCCATTATATTGTGCACAGCAGACACTGATGTCTCCTGCAGATACATTATCATGTGTCACATCAGATGTTAGAGTCATCCAGACCACCCACATTGCACCACAGCACACACTGTTGTCTCCTGCTGACCCTTTACCTTGTGCCAAAATGTATTGATGTCACCTGCAGATCATTTTCCTTATGCCACAAAAGAGTGATGTTTCCAGCAGACCCTTTATCTTACACTTCAGTGGTCACTAGTTTCCCCTGCAGACTGTTTACCTTTGTGCCATAGCAGGGACTTGACCTCACGCAAGCTGTACATGGTTTTTCACAATGAGAGGACAGGGAACTGGCATAGTTACTTGTCTCACCACTGCAGCTCAACTCTGTACTCAAATGTTATTGAATATGTAGGCTGATCGAGATTGGTGAGGAGTTCTGTGGTAGCAAGTCTGAGGACTTGCAGAATTCCATCAAGAAACAGAGCAGCAACTACTTTGGCAATTACCACCATGAGCGCTTAGAAGAACTTCGGATCTTCCTAGAAAATGAGAGCTGGGAAATGTGTCCAGTGAAGCCAGAATTCACAATTCTACAGTTACAGGTCTGAATGTTATAGATTACACTACAAGCAGAAATAGGAGCCAGGATATCTCAGGATCAGAGTTCAGATTCTGGCAAGTTTAAGAATTTTTTTTGTTCCACAACAAGAACAGCTCTGGAGTAAATTTTATAATGTCCTTCGGTGTTCTGTATTGAGTCTGCAATAGGAAACAGGAAACTGACAGAAAAGTTGCATTTTTGTATTGTATAGCCTGTTTAATGTGACAACTTACATTGTTCCACAATGTTTCTGATCCTGAGTATATGGAGTGAAAAGTTATGAATGGAAACTGTGACAGAAGGTAAAACTACTGGGGAATGATATGCATGAATTGTTATTTCCATTCTTATAATTTTGTTACATATTGTGTTTTCTGAAATTAATCTCAAAATGAACATGCTGTCACAAATTTAACTGGATTAGGTGAGCATGTTCACAGAGTATATCCTGTACACTACGGTGAATAGATAGGAATAAACTGAAATGTGTACTGGTTACATACATACTGGTTACATACATACTGGTTACATACATACTGGTTACATACATACTGGTTACATACATACTGGTTACATACATACTGGTTACATACATACTGGTTACATACATAC
>Ga0131853_10008470_pt1 | contig 18747 bp, 8 predicted proteins | sample TergutLab28metaG_FD_92764 | JGI IMG/M metagenome (GOLD analysis project Ga0131853, IMG submission 92764) | Labiotermes labralis P1 segment gut microbial communities from Petit-Saut dam, French Guiana - Lab288 P1 (version 2) (version 2) | ecosystem: Host-associated > Arthropoda: Insects >...
AGTAATGCTGGATACACCATGTTCTGAGGTAGAGTGCAAGACTACTGGCTACCCACTCCACTCGCATGTTTCCCCTTCACTTCCCCTACCGTACGTCACCGTGTGCCATCAGGTTTCAACTGAGCTATACATCAGTTAGCGTACTATTAATGCAGCAAATACTCGCACAGAAATGGCCTAAACAGAGGGTTCGGTCTTTATAGTACTGATGTACGGTTTGAAGTTTTCAAAAACGTACAAAGAAATTCAATTTTTAATGTCCAGACGAGCGTTAGTCTCTTTGGATAGGACACCGTGTAGATTGGCATTCAATTAATTAGCGGGCGTTTCATAGAATTTTGGCGCCTCTATCTCTAAATTAGTTCAAGACAGTTGATGCTTTTGGACTACTCTAATTAATTTTCAGTCGCTACTTTGCCATATCATAGAAAACGTTATCTTTAGCAAGTGCTGAGTAAGGAATAACCAGCAGCTCCAAGTTTTCAGCATTCTGTCACATTCACCTTTAATTTTAATGGAACGCATGAGGGAAACGAAACAGAACGGATAATTTGTAAATACGTAACCTAAAGACTTACAGTCTGCTGTGTGAAATAAAGGAGAGCTGGAGGAACACAAAATTAAGTACCAAATATTCGAAGAAGGAAGTTTTTGAAGACAGACAATTGCACTAACCAGCTGCAGAGGAAAGAACAGTTCTAAAATGCATAATTAATGTGACGTTCAGCTGACCGTGTATCGTGATACATTCTTATAATAAAACCAACTAGATGCACTAATTTCTTAAATTTATTTTGGGAATAAAGCTCTACATGTTTCCAACAGTTCCTCTGTCGATCATCAGGAGTTTTTCACTATACACACAGCAATGGCATATGTCATACAGCTTGTGAGCAAACTTGTATGACATATACCATTGATGTGTGTACAGTGAAAAACTTCTGATGACGGACAGAGGAACTGTCCGAAACATGTAGAATTTTATTCAAAAGATAAATTTGAGAAATTAGTGCACCTAGTTGGTTTTATTATAAGAATGCATCTTATTACTTTTCAATTTGTAAAACATAAGCTCGCTGCTCATACAGTAATGATGTACAATTGTAAATTATTATCCCCAGGGTGATTGAGTTTTCACGTAGGCTAATATTCACTTTATGGCGTCAAAGTTTGTTAAATATCAAATGTACACTCGACGATTCAAAATAATATATTAGCGTATAGAAATGTTCAGAATAGCCATATTTAGCATAAATGACGTCATGCGTGAGACTTTAAAGCTTAAGGAAATATATTACGTCAAAATTCGACCTTAAGGAAACTTCTAAAACGACAAGAACATAAAAAAATCATATGATTTTTTTTTACAGTGTCGAATATCGCCTGCAATAACTCTATATTTCTAGCCGTTTGTATTCCGTTTTACATTAGACAAAAAAAAATTCAGTCTACTAAAAATAATTTGCATACAACGTACAACCGGTTCGTTCTTAAGGCTTGTGTCTGGAAAGAAAATAAAAGCGAAAATCCCCTCTATCACCACCCAGCGTGTGACTCATGTACGTGGATTTTGCAAGTATTATTGAGGACTTTAGTAGTTTTTAGACTACACCAACGAGGGAATTTCTTAACGTGGACTGGGAGATAAGGAATATATAGGCAAAAATAAAAGTGTGTACTAACACCAAAACTTAGGTAAGGCAGCTGTTAATTCCGGAAAAGATCCTAAAATGTATTCTAAATACACACTATGTTGCAGTGGTATTAGAGACCAGTTTACGGAAACAAAGAAAATTGCATCTCTGTGACACGAAGTACGAGAGAATATTACACAAAGAGGTATAAAGTTTTTTTTTAATCTTCCGATATTACTGTGAGAATAATTATATTAAAATGTGTAGGATGAGTAGGACACGTACTGTTTAGAGTGAAATATGAAATGTTTGTAAGGTTTGGGATAAAAAATTTCTAAAGAAAAGTTCAAATGAAAAACCATGAGATTGGTAAGTGGGTGTGACTTGCATTAAACTGAGTCAAGACAGGATGCTTTTTTTGTGAAAATGGAAATGAAATTTCCGGTTTTACTAAGGGAAAAACCCTTTAAGAGGTACAAACAAGAACTATATGAAGGAAAACTGTTGAATAAGGAGAGATCAACTTGATGTCACTTGCTCTATTGTTTCATTACTTATGATCAACATGTTTCGGAAGTTAATACATCCATCCTCAGGAGCTTGCGACTTATTTGTTGAGTTATTTCATGGGTTGTATTGTTCTTGTTAGATGTGTGTTGGTGTTACGTTGTGGTTTGGCTGGGGTGGTGTGGTATCCTGATACCACACCAATCTTATGTCATACACACGAAATGAAACACGGAGGGATAAGTGGATATATCAAATCCATAAGAGATTTAATTTTCTAACGGTGATGACATAGAGGGAATGTGTGGTCCTACGGTCTTTTTGACGCAAAATAAAAGACAAACGCTGTACTGAACTGTTGGCAAATTTCGAAACGATTGCACCTTATCATACCCCAGAATGTAACATTCTTCATATTAAGCCCCGTTACGAATTTGCAGCGTAGCAATGAATTGTCTGTTCGATTTGAATTGTGGGTTCTTTATTCACATAACCCACATTGATGATTGCATTATCGAAACATTTTCGGCCAAGAGCCGGTTAGCTCAGTCGGTATAGCGACTGACTACAGGCTGGAAGGTCCGACATCGAATCCCGGTGAGGAAGAGATTTTCCGCCCGCCCAGACAGGCCCTGGGGCCCACCCAACCTCCCGTAAAATGGGTACCGGTTCTTTCCCGGAAGTAAAGGGCGGCCGGGGCGTGCTGCTGACCACTCACCACCTTCTAGTGCCGCGGTCATGGAAGAGTAGAGCTATACCTCTACCCACCCTCTGGACCAAACCGGGCCTGTAACGGGATCACTTTACCTTTCAGATGTAGGAATTAAAGGACACTCTCCTCTTCAGTACATGAGAAGCTGGACAAATCCCTAAATTGAATATTTCGTATTGCTGTTTTATAATATTACTGATTTATTCGAATGAATGATCAAATTAAAGGGCGTTATGCTTTGATATGACAGAAAATTTAAAACACATTTTTAAGGAAATTTATTCACAAAATGAAAACTTCACAGTTACGCCATGTAGGGGTAAAGCTACTAATGACATCCGATTCCATTCGGTGTCCAGGCTGCAGCTGCTAATTAACGCACAAACGATCCTTTACGCCGTCTTGCCGCGTGATGTCTCAGTTTTACCCTTTCTTATTTCTGAAAATCTAAACAGATTTAAAAGTCAGATAACGTTCAAAGACCATAATAACGCTAAATCCAGCTACAAAATGTCAAATTAATCATTATTTGAAAACTGAAATGGAACTTCGTATTCATTTTTACCACGTGTAGCACTGAAAGCAAAAAAATAAATTGTTTGCTTATGGAGAAGCGTTTGGGGCACTATATGAGCATGGAAACTCTAATATACTTCCTTGCATTGTGTCACTGTAACAGACAGTCAGTAAGCCAGTACAGTTGTGCCACTAACTAACCAACCAACCAACTGAATAAACAAATAACTACCCAACTAATTAGCTAGATAGCTAACTACACAGAGGGAAGTAAATTTTTTAAGGTAATAGATCCTTAGCAAGGCAAGAAATTCCCTGAATTTTATAGAACAACATGTTAGTACCATGTTTACAAGGGCCCGTAACTTATCCCTGTCCTGAAGTATATCAGCCCAGCACACAGCTCCCTTGCTATTCCTTTCGTATCTGTTTTAATATTATCTAACCATCAAAGCAAAGGTCTACCAAATGGCCCTTCCTCTGTATGTGTTTTGGATTAAAATTGACTAGTAATGTTGCTCGATTCGAACTACACAATTTTTATCACGTACACGTTTTCGCTGCAGACCTTAATCTGAAATTCTAGCTGCGCACTTTCATCACAATGCCTGAATGTTGTCAGAACTGACTTGTTGTTCCTGTGCTTCCCTACAACTCTCTAATTACGTCATACTCCAAGTTTATAACCCTATTCTCCATTTAAGCTTCGGCAGTCAACGAAGTGTGAGGAAACGAATTTAAATTAACAAATAATAGATGGAGAGGAACTTTCTAAAGGTTGGGTTCCAGAGAAATACGTGCCCTGCATCAAATTTTGAAGTCAACAGAAGTTTGACATTCTCTGAGAATTCAGTAAAGATGAATTTTCTGTTCAAAACGCACTACCGGTTAGTAGATTCGGGTTCCATTCATTTTTAAATTTGACTTTAAAACACGGGGGTTTCAAAGAAAAAGAGATGATTTTTTTCTTCTTCGAGACTATTCTTTTCTCTTTCTGCACCTTTATCCTTACAACTTGTCTTATTGGTACAGGTCAGTGTGACACGATAGAGTTTGAAATTAAATTAAGAGGATAAGGAAAAGAAGATAAAGCGACGAAAATCAGGGCGGAGGATATGAAGATAAAGAAAAATATGTAAAACGTTCAAAGGATTGTATAAAACATGAAAGCAGTTGTGTGATATTTATTCATTTAAATTAGCAATTTCGTGAATTTCATTAACTAACTTATAATACTTTCGTATCTAATATACGGGGGGTTTTATAATTATTTAATGTAAAATATAATTTTTAATTCGATTAAAATTCTTGGCATAACTAACAACGTAACAGCAAACACCGCAGATGGATGCGAAACTGAAACTAGTTGCTTATGTGACTCTCAGAGAAGTAATGGAGGCAATACATGTACACAGGATAGGGCTATGCTTCTTAAGTACTTACATCCAGCTCTCGGTGCAATTTCTCAGTTTCTGTTACGTGACTTTTTTAAATAAAAATTGTTTTCATATTCTGAACAGTAGTTCGTAAACACAAATTTTTGCTGCTCTGAGTTTCTAATTGCCTGGTTCCCGTACATAGTTTACTAGGTATATCTTACGTTTATATTATTTGAACTGTCTTTTATAATGTGCTGCCACAACACCTTGTTTACAAAAACGAATTAAATTGTGAATATTGTAATATAACTTTAGCAAGGAACAACAAAGCTCCCTGATAATGATCTGACAAGATTGAAACATGTCGGAGTGATTTTAAGTGTTTTTAAGTTGTTTTAGGTGAAAGTTATGTAAGTGCAGTTGTTGGTTGATAATAGAAATTATTCTACAAAAATGCACGGTGCAACAATAAGATTTATAGGAGTGTTAAAATTCATTTAAAAAAAAAAGATTTGAATGTGTAAAAGGAATTTTTGTGGTACAGGATAAGAACAGACTAAGGTTTATTGCGACCATAAAAATGAATACAAATTTATTAATAAGTGGAGAGAAATTTTATGCATGCTGTTCTAATATTAACTATGAAGAGAGACCATTGTGAGTAGAAGATTATTTAAAATTACAGAGTAGAATGTTTTTTAAGTGTATCGATCACTTCTAGGACCTTCACATGTTGAGGTTATCAGAGTGCTGTGACAACTGATATGATTTTAATCGTGAGAAGGAAAGGATTATGGCAGAAATTTTGGAGGCCTATACCAAGTTTTAAAGCCGGAATTCACCTGGGTAGATGAAATATCTCTCTTAATATGTCTACCGAAATTTAAGCTTCCGGAATTAAGTCCATATATTCTTATAATAAAACCAAAAAGATGCACCAATTTCTAAAATTTATTTTTGGAATAAAACTCTACATATTTCGGACAGTATCTCTGCCCATCATCAGGAGTCTAGCACTGTACACACAGCAGTAGGTATATGTCATACAGGTTATAATGATGGCTTACTAGCAAGAAGTCAGCATAACCTGTATGACGTATACCATTTCTGTGTGTACAGTACTAGACTCCTGATGATGGACAGAGGTACTGTACGAAACACGTAGAGTTTTATTCCAAAAATAAATTTGAGAATTTGGTACATCTCGTTAGTTTTATTATAAGAATATATCACGATTCACGGTCTTCTGAATGTCAAATTAAGTCCATTTATTCGGTGCTATATGTACCGTTTTACGTAACAGTCTTAAATTGAACAGTGTAAAGTAACCGTGTAACTAAATCACAACCGATAGTTAGATAAAGACATTTTAAAGCGTCTGGAAACGATTTAAAGAGAATGTGCAGTCAGGCAGTTTTTACGGTAAAATGAGACAAAACGATGGAATTTTCTGCTCTCTCATACTGCTTTTCTTCATTTTTACTCCCCATACACGGTTCCATCTTGATTGATACGAGCCTGATGTAACGTTCGTGAGAATAGACTCGCATTCAAGCTCGACGAGGTGGATCTCTCTCATACGTCAAATTCCCACTCCTGGTCGGCGACCCTATAATGTTCCTACACATGACATACCCCTAAAGCCAGTCGAGGCATTATAATGTGATAACATTTAAGAGACAGTCTTCAGTACTTGACCCTTTTCGTACTTTACCATGAAAAGATTTCTCAGCTTGCATGCAAGAATAAGATTCCTTGACTTTATCTCAACTGCCAGATAGTTTCATGGCTGGGAATATCCGACATCTTCTGTTCCTGACGTAATCACTCAAAAGAAAGGGCTAGGTAGAGGCGTGACATATGAAAAACTTGAGACCTGCGCACTTCTGAGGTATTACGCAGCGAGTAGTGGCAATTTCTTACCGACGTTTCGGGACATAATATAGGTCCCTTCTTCAAGGGTCAAGAATCCATTATGTCCCAAACCATAAGTAAGAAATTGCCATTACTCGCCGAGCGATAACCCAGACTAGCACAATTCTCATCTACTTTGCGGCGGAAGTCTGAAAACACGCGTTTGAAGAACCTTATGAAGATCATAATGCGGTAACATAACAATGCTCTCTTGGTCACTGATGGCATTGTCTGAGACCCCGTCTTGTATTAAAGAAGTTCGAACATCGAGTTGCGCTCTAAGGGCCGATGATGCGGTCTAGTGGCAAATGTTTGGAAACTCTGAAATTTGATTCTCGGCAATCATTATGAAAGATCCTAGATATTTTGATCAGTTCGTGTAATACAATACAGGTCAATTGCTTTATTATCAGTAAAACTTGAATACAGTAGTAAAATTGCCTAGTGGGAATCTGGAATTAATTTTGTTTCATGTATGAATTTTGTTAGGTTTTTCTAAAACTGCTCTTGGGACGTGGATGAGGGAATAGAGAGCTTTTTCAGTAATATCAGAATTCGATTCATTATTTCTTATTTGGCAGAACAATTCTGCCTACTTCTAAAAAAAATTGAAGTGAAGGTACAAGAACGCATTACGTAGGATAAGGCTTTATACCCGGGTTTTAGGACTATTTCTATTTTCTTCATTTTCGAGTAAATTAGCTACAGAGTACATTCAGTCCCTGGGTCACCGTACAAGGACGTAATTGGACGTGCATAACGTCCGTTGTGGTCAGGAAATTGACTGCCCCAAACATCACTTTCCACAGCTTACAAAAACTCTCACGCGACAAAAACGGCTTTAAGCAGCAGTGGGGATGATGAGCAAGACCGTACAGCACTGTAGTATCAGCAGCAGGCTTTTCTGCGGTACAAATTAGAAGAACGAAGGGAATTTATTTGTGCCAAAGTGAAGTACAGAGCACGTTAACGACTAATTAGCGATAGTAGTTGTCTTTCGAGGTCTGAATGTCTCACAGCCGTGTTGATGATGATTCACATCTTCTAGCATAGAGTGCTGTGTCAACGGGTAAATAATTAAAGACGATTTCGAGAAGTTTTCTACCTCCATCTTCAGGATATGTGTAATCCATGACTCTTCTTGGATTCTATATCCTCTGAAGAAGGCAGAAACATGAGACGAAACACATATAACTATTTAATGACTGATTTGGTTCTAAATTCAAGAGGAATTAAATCTCTAGCAGTCAAATTTGGTTAGAAGGAAAAGTATTTATTTATTTTTATTTTACTAATGGCAGGTACATTAAGTGTTTATCATTGGCCTATGCGACCAATGAAAGTAAAACCTAAAAAAAAGAATTACACTTAAAAAAACAGAAAAAAACATTAAAAAAGTAAACATTCAGGGTAAATATAAAGTCCTAATGCTAAGGGGTAGTCACAAAAAAATAGTAATAATAAAATAACAAAGTCAATTTTCCATAATTTTTGTCCTAGCCTCCCAAGTATCGCTCACATTCCGTCTAATTAGATAATGCGGTACATTGTCCTAGATGGTTTCTATCCATGGGTTCGTGGAGGCTGCATAGCGTGCAGTAGGGGTCAGGGCGGATTCCAATGCGGTGGAGATGCGCACACAAGCAGGAAAAGTAGTAGAATGTATTTTTGCTATTTTAAACACCTTACAAATAAAGATACATTGGTGCCATCAAACGTCATTTATCAAAATTTGTAAAGGTAAACAATTTTGCAAGGGTATTGCCGTCTTAACACAACTATATTGTCAGATACATATAAATATGTCAACTACATGTTTCGGCCCTTATGGCCATCGTCAGGTTGGATACAGTATCAGATGAAAAAACTAAGTAATACAATACGGTACAGTACAAACAGTAGTGTGGTGTGAGTGGGGGACGAGATCTCGTTTACAAAGATATGAAGGGCGTGTGTGCTGAAGGTGTTGATTTGGTAGATCTATACGATGTCATATTTTATCTGTGACGTAATGTACGTCGTTTATGCTGTAGGTGTTATTGGGGTTGGGGGTGAACCCGGCTGGTATGCGGCGTTGTATCTGCTGTTAGCAGTAGACCAAAATTTGTAGTTTAAATATTGTAACACAACAGAAATTAAAACTAGCTTCGTCAAAAAATTAAAAAGGTCAATGTGACAGTGAAGCTGTAATTATGAACCGTTAGGGTTCGCAGTTTGAATGGCCTATCAGACACTTTATACGGAGATTTGTCATAAAGGATATGGATTTCCAAGTAACGTGTTTATGTGGATTTAGCACATGAAGCAGGCAGGAAGAGAGAACAAAACAGGCGCGGTACTGCATTTCTTAAACAGGGCGCTCATCAGCTAGAGCTGCAATAATTATTATCTCGTATAGTGACAATTCCTGTAAATGTACGAGCGTCATGTAACAGCTTTCATCGCATCAAATAATAATTTCAACATTGCGGCTAATTGCTGTGTTCTTTTCTTCAGCACTCACAACTAAAATTCCGCTGCGCACCACGTTAACTTGTTCCCGCTGTAATGGGCCCAACCGTGCATCTCTCTCTCTCTCCCTCTGACATCATTCTACCCACTCCAATCAATCAATTAGCTCCCGTTGCCTGTAGCTGTGAATGAAAGGTGATAGACAGGTTATATTGTTTCCTTAACCAGCACTACAAGAACAAGGACTCCCCGAGATGTCTACAGATTCTTCATGGCCCACTGCTGGTAAAGCCGTCAACCACTTTATAGCTAGCGAATTCCGTATATTGCTTGCCGACTGGTTGAATATCCTAGCAGGATTTCCTACTAACTAAAGAGATTTTGAGATTTAAGGTTCTTAGAACGGAACTAATGACGACGGAATTCTTATGAGATGCACCACCGTGTTGATACATAGATAAAGAGTTACCGACGGTTCAGAGAAGAATATTGCTTCCTTCTTCAAGGTCCAAGCACCCCAAAGTGACTCTCTTCTTAGCTTCCATGGAAGATGGATGCACCACGCTCCTCTGGCTCGTCTGTTTATATTTACCAATCAATACGGTGTAAATTACAGAACACTTTATTCAGAATTGTTAGTAGATAAAACGTTATCATGCGGCATGATATCAAGCTGGCGCGTTATACAGAACCATCTTGCTTCTAACTCTTGATAGCAGTAAATAGTTCGAAGTAAGTTTCAAATTCACACTGTTAAAATTCTGTACTTGCTTTTCTGTACCTACAGCAAGTATTTTCTTTCACAGAAGACATTACGTCTACAACAGAAATGTTACTGAATTGCAGAAATTCTTATCCATTGGCTTCCTTATATCTTGTGATTCTCTTTCTAATTTCCCAACTTCACGAAATTTGCCTTTGATATGATCACAGTATTCGCTTATATCCGATCAAAACTCGCAACACTAATATTATCCGGAGACAGTTCACAACAGCTGAAAATGTATACGCTAGAAACAGTGACTTCCTCATATGGGAAGGAAATTAAACATTATTTGGCCTTTCTTGTAGTTGGAGGATGAAAAATGACATTTTAGAGGATAGACTGAGGAAGGTTAGAATTGTCGAAAGTACCCGCACATGCGCATGCGCTATAAATTTAAGGTAAAGAAGAGATGTTGAAAGTCTGTCACATTAAATAAGTTTGATATTCTCAATTTATTTAAATAAAATGCTCAAATTGGAATTATTTTACTTATTTCACAAGGGTCTTTAAACCGTTCGCCTTTTAATTATTTTCTCGACCAAAATTCTACATAAAATTCTTTTATAAAAGAAAAGGTGCAATTGAATGAGAAAGAATCGATGGAGTTGTATGTGAACTAATATTCTGCAACTCAAAAACAGCTATTTTGTGCTCTTGAACTTTAATAAATTATAGTTTTTTTTTTTGTGAATGTCAGGATGTAAAAGTCTTTAATAAAATGGTTTTGAAAAGCTTCATTTGAAAAATGATAATTTCAAGGAGTCAGTTGAACTAGAGTTAGTTTACTTATTCCTTAACGTGAAAATCTGCGCAAGTGTTACTATTATTTGCAAAAATTCGTTATAGTAATTCTGTGTTGTTAAAAACGGCTCAGATCAGAGCAAGCAATTAGGAATCATATGAAATGAAAAATACACTTTTTAAAGTAACTCTATGTATCCGAGCGGACCTTATCCATTAGGTTACGGTTGGGTCGCAACAAATCAGCAGGTTATAAAAAGATTTTATATTTCCTACTCAACTTCATTTGTCCCATGTCCGGAATACCAAATATGATTAGTTCTTTTTTTCGAATGCACTCAATAATTTATCAGCAGTCAAAATCCAGCACCTATAAATATTCACAATCACAACCAACTCACCTGTAAATAGATTGTTTATACGAGAACTAGTTTTGACCCTAAATTCGGGTCATCTTCAGGCCATGACACAAGTACCTGAAACATATATAGAAATTTAAAGCTTAAGTTGGAGATGTCTCAGTTTTACATCAAAGAACAAATAAAAAATGTATGCAAAATTTATAAGTAAAATCAATTGCAAAAAAGCCTAAGGATATTTTGAAAAAAAACTTAATAATTATTCTATTTAAAAACTTTTAAAAAACTGATTACAAAATTTCCGTTGGACGAAGACGTTTTATCTTTTCGTCAGCTGTGACGTTATCTATCAATTTATTAAGTAGTCGAATGATGTGCGACACCTGTATTTTATGTTAATTCCCGTTGTGTTGTCTTTTAATATGTAGGGTGCAATTATCATTTGTGATTATTATGTTTATTAGACCGTGCATCATTGTGATAGTTGAAGAATAAAAGACCAACTTGATGTCACTTGTTATTTTATTTCACTTCTTATGTGCTCAACATGTTTCGGACATTAATATATCCATCATCAGGCTGAAGCCTGCAACACTGATACCACCCCAACCCAACCACACAGAATCTCCAACACACATCGAACCAAGAACAAAACGGCCAATGGGGTAATTCAACAGAATAGTCGCAAGCTCCTGATGATGGATATATTAATGTCCGAAACATGTTGAGCACATAAGAAGCGAAATAAAATAGCATGTGACATCAAGTTGGTCTTTTATTCTTCAACTATCATTTGTGATGTTTTTATGTGTTGGAGATAAAGTCTCCTCGTAGATTTTTGTATAAGTTAGCGTCGATCTAGTAGTAATAGATCAGATTCCTGAAATTTGATCTATACGTAACATCTAAATAACACTGGAAACGGCGACATTTAAAGAGGATATTAAATATGCAATATATTCAAATATTTACTGTTAAGACAATTATTATATCTTACGATATTAATGTAGATATCTGTTTATGTACGTTGTATTGTGGGACGTAATTTGGTTTATCGGAGTTGTTTGATGAACCGGTGCGTGTTCTGCTGTTAGTTGTTTACTTTTGACTACCGCAACATCTCCACTACATACCTTTACCACAGATGATACTTGCATCCTACATTGCAGGACAATACATCGGGACTTAACATGAAATACCGGTGGTGAGCAGCATACGGGTATATAAAAACTAAGCACGAAGCTCAACTGTTAGCGAAACAATACATCACCTTTGCCCCATGGAAATTTTATAATGTTTTGAAAATAATTTTTAAATAAAATAATAATTAACTTTTCTGAATATCCTTTGACTTTTATTAAACTGATTTTACTTATACATTTTGCGTACATTTTAATGCGTTCTTTAATGCTAAAGCGGGATATCTGCAACTGATGCTTTTAGTTTCTACATATGATTCAAGTTATTTTGTCATGGCCTGATGATAACCTGAGTTTAGGGTCGAAACTACTTGCCATATAAAAAATACAAACTATTTACCAGTGAGTTGGTTGTGATTGTGAATATTTATAGATACTGTATTCACTAAACCAGCGGGGATATTTCATATAAAAAAGGACAAAACCCGTTAAACTCTGAAGTACGAACTCTAATACAGCAACAGATTATAAGCATAAAGGAATCAGATAATAGTCGGAGGATTAAGATGTAAAACGTTGTAAAGACCACTAATATCTAAGTGGTTATCTTCGTGCTAATAATAAGAATTAGCTAAAATAAGCCCTTTCTCAGCATAAAATTCATTTCTCTTTTACAGCAATCATTACAACTCAACTATATAAGTACATTAGGTCCCTGCTGCTATTTCCATACCCCTTATGCGTGAAACTCTAGAAGTGGATTATGTGTGGATGAGAGTTAATGATTAAAAGAGCCCTAGATAATTACGGGTCTCGTTTCTCCCTTCTCAGTACATCTCGTATAGGAAATTTCTTCATTACTGGTAGATCAAAATGACCCTTTGCGCGATTCAAAGCAGTTGTTGTGCTGCTCTGTCAGAACTACTTCAAATAAAACCAGTTCTCACCACCTTTCTCTCTATATAAAGTCATATACCCTAAGAGAAAATTTGTAGCCACTTCCTACAGGATTGTCACACAAGTCAAAATTAACACATTCGTAAACAGCACAACGCACACTTTTAATTTTCGGCATTCAATACCTTATCCAAAATTTAAAAAGAAATAAAATTACAAATCGTGAACACTTACTTCAAAAACCAATTCATTAATCCGGAAAATCAAAGCACCAATTTACTGCTTACTAGAAAAATCCATTTTCTAATGAAATAAACTTAAACACCATTAAAAGGCAACACACGTTTTCTGTTAAACATGTAGAAAGCGTTTAGTACGGAAATAAACCCACAGAAACTGAATATATATCCAAGTTTTATCAGCTTACCACACAACATGAAACCATAACATGAACTTAGCTAATAAAAAAAAAATTCGAGACAAAGTTAGAATATTCAAGAATGAAAATGAAAAATCAACCTTCTATTATGATAAATTTAAGAACAGTATACTTTAAAAAAAAAGCTTAGAGTTTCTTAGTTTGCGCCCCAGAGTTTGTTGTTAATCATTTATTAAAGCAAAAATATAGACAAGAGACAACTTTTTGTGTGTGCTTGTAGGTTTAGATTTGTAAACATTTTGAATCTGTAGACCGATTTCCACGCAATTCATTACATACAACCTCACAGCTACAAATCCAAATAGCTTAAATTTTAATTTCGTACAATCGGTAATAAAAAAATGGGAGACGCGCGGATTAAGCTCTATTGCTTTAAAAAGAGGAGACCCAAACAGGTGCATCGTCTAGGATACTGGGAGAACCTTTGAAGATAATTCTAAATCGACTTCGGGACAGCACAGAACTCGGCTGTAACACCGTTATTAGGACATGTGAAAAACAAAAACAACCACTTCGGTGCAACACTTGCTACAGAGGCAAAACTGTAACAAGATAATTAAGAGAAGTTCTTCCTCTCTATGTCCAGTGCAAAAATCTGACCATGTCTAATAATATTTACGTCCTTTAAGCTGAAAACCATATAAACAAATAATTATCACCATGCGTGTTTTTTTTTCCGGGAGAAAACCATGTGGTAAAACTGGCAGGAAATGAAAGGCTTGGATGTCCAGGACATATAAAGGTGGACAGAAGAATTAAAACTAAGTGCAGAAATAAGGAACACATCTAGTGATGGGGTATTTGAGCACGGAGTGAATCGTACTATTGTAAGAACCGGGCATTTTTTTTTTTAATTTTATGCTTCTTAGGAAGAACCGTTGTGAATACCAATTTAGGCTTACAAAATTTAAAGTTCTACGGATTCTAAACATTGGTTCTTCATCATACGATGTAGAAAGAGTTAAAGCCCTACCTTCTGTTATTACGAGTATGTAGTACGTTTGGTGGGTTTTGTTTATATACACAAAAGTTCGCTACGGAATATTTTTCAGTGTTTTTCGGTTGTTCAACAAAGTTCCAAACTTTTTGTGATTCTAACTGAATTATAAATTGGCAGCACAGTCAACTGCTTCTGAATTTCACAAACCGGAAACTGCTGGCTAAATTAACTTTAGTCATAGATTGCTAAATGTAAAGGTTCTCCCTACAACATGCCACGAAAGCAAAGAGAGAGTACGAGTATAGTTGTGCTCTTTCTTTAAACTTGAATCTAGGTGGGAATGGGTGGTCACAGTCAAGCCCCGGTCACTTTACGCCCGGAAATAACTCGGTACCCACTGTATAGGAAGTTGGTTGGGCCCCAGGGCGGGATGGATGAGTCCGGAAAAACTCACCCCCCCCCCAGTGGGATTCGATCCCCGTTCCGTCCAGCCCGTAGCGAGTCGCTATACCGACTAGGCTAACCTGGCCCACAAATGCCACGTTAAGTTACAAGGACGCGGTTTAAGAGAAAAGGTATACTAAGTCTATCCAACACACATTTTGAAGTTTTTAAGTTATCTTCTAATTCACATTGGTAAAGTGGTAACGGGTGAAGGGGGGCGGGACAGCAGGATGTTTCCATTCACAAACGGCGATCCTCAGACTAAAACAATTTATAAACCACTGACAAGAGCGAATTCTTCTAGAGAATAGAGTTTAGGACAGCAACACGCATTGAAAGAAATGTGAACTACTTATATCCCGTGTGATGACGTAAATGCGTGTTTTCACAGGCATGTGCTCTACTGGTAGTGCTGCTAGTCCTCGCGATAAATATCATACCGAATTTCAGCGATGAATTTCCGTGCCTTATGTAAATGTTTACCCTCTGTAACAACCATACAATTTGTTAATAACAATGCAACATACCGCTGCCAACGAATTGCGAAAACTTTATGTCAGTTGGAAGTTTCATGGGAGATGATTTCGGTGTTTCTTAAAGCCCGAGATACATAAATCTGTCGCGATGCGGGCGTGATATATTTGAAGTGAGAGTCAGAGGGCACAGGAGAGAAGGAAGCTGCCAGCGATCGAAGAATCTCATTAACACAAACAACAATCACAACAGCCACTGTCACAGGATACTAGGAATGCAGTACTTGTATAGAATCTGTATAACAACAGAGGGGAGCCAGTAGACCGTAGTCAGTATAATGACTAGGCTACGGGCAGGACCATCCAGGGCCTGAATTCCGTTAGGGCAAGAAAATTTTCATTTTTCCAAAAGGTCCATGTTTATTCCGGGACCCACCCAGCAACTTACTAATGGATACCGTGGTTCTTTCCAGTGGGTGACGAGGTCGGGGCGTGGAGTTCACCTCTCACCCCAATCTAGTGCCAAGGAAAAGAATGAATGGAGCTATATCTTTGTCTTAATGGCGTGGTCAGGGGCGAATTCACCTTTATACGTATTCGAACATGGGGTCTGTTTCCAAGAAGACTCTTGCCAACGCTTCCGTCGCACAGTATGTCTGTCTCTGCCCTCCTTACCGGTAACGTAATTTAAAACTACGATCTCATCGTAAATACGTTAACACACAGAATCGCGATGGTACCATAAAGGTAAAAGTCATCCTAGATCAAGCCATGAAGACAAAGGAAGAGTGTAGACGTAGCGCTACTCTTTATTTAACACCGGCGCTAGATGGGTGGCCAATGCCAGACCCCGGCCCCTTCACCTCCGCGATACCCTTTGTACAGGAGTATGGGTGGGCCCCAAGGCCGATAAGGACGGATGGGGAAAATCTCACCCCTCACTAATGCTCGATCCCCGGACCGTCCAGACCAAAGCGATTCTCTATACCGACTCCGCTATCCCGGTCCATAATCAATACCAACAATAGGAACAAGAAATATGTTCCTACATAACACAACTGAAAATAAACAAATTAGAGGTTAATTTTTGGAATTACTAAGCCACACCGCTATGCATATCTCACAAACGTCACGTAACAACGGCTACTATAATTGTTAAAGGACTGTACTAGTGACTAGAGATCTAAGACAGATTGGTCCGTACATTACATAAGCTGACGTTTATGCAATTCACTTTTATTCAAATATGTAATCCTTTTTTCTCTACCACACTAAACTAGGTTGCTTTATTTGGCACCGGGAATTTAGAAGATATCTCTGCCTTTATCTGAGGCTTTGCTACTGCAGATTGTTACGGAGTGTGGGGCCGGGGCAGACGGTTGAACCTGATCAGCCATCTGCTTCACCCTGCAGAGTAACGAGACCAGAAGAGTGGAAACCATAACGTCATTTCTTGAAACATCCGATTATGCACGATACTGATTACAGAGAATTTAAATGCAAAGCATAGAAAGTACCAATTACTATTTGAAAGAGTAATTATTTTAAACGAGCTCTTTAGATTCTTTAAGTATTCAGCTGTTTTGACAAGTCATCTTGGGAACTACAGACGTGGTATAAAGAAGTTAAAAATTATGATACAAAGGGGTCCGTAGAGGATTCTGGCCATTACAGAGGGAGGTTTCATGGCGGCCATTTTCAAACAAACAATAGGCGAAGGGTGTTCAAGTAGGAGAGAAGATAGCGTTCAACACAACAGCAGTAAACCCATAAAGGTGTAACAAACACTATATCAAAATTTCATCTTCATATTCCTTATTTTATTACATATTAAACCTAAAATTTAAAACAGGCAATGTCATCCTCTTCTTAGCACCGGAACATGGAAATGTACTGACCTAACAAGCAATACGCTGAAGTGTCAAATATCATAAACGCCTAAGGAGGACGGGATTGAGGGCATTTCCACTTGCAACATGAATATTTCATTATTATGAACCGATTGGACACTTTTGGATCTGCAGGTAAGGGATGATATTGTGAAGGGGGGGGGGAATTGGCTTTTTCAGTCATTGATTCCCCTTTTAAAGAGTCGCATAATTTATTCTGCTGACTTAGCTTACCCGCGTCATAATATCCGTGCAAAATTCAGGCTCAATTCTGACACATAAAATAATTTTTAGCAATCTCGTCAGTAGGCATCTGTGTATCCACATCGATTAACAGATTATGGCTTATTCGGATCTTGACTTTTGTCTCTTTGTGAGAAACAGGAAAGCATATATATATATATAATTCTGTTAACATGAATGGAGCCCGACCAGTAGAAGACCCATACATCCGAACAGAACAAATTCTAACAACACTATACTTCATATATTACATAGTAAAGCCGATAATAACAAAACTATGAGATAAAATAACAGATGAATAGTTAAAAAGCTATAGAAAAGCCTAGTGTCTTGAAAACACTAAGAAAGAAGTTCAAATATATATATGCAAACAGAATATTTCAAGTTTCAGACCTCAATTTGAATTTTCTCTTTTCATTCTGCATGTTTGCACCCTGCATCAATGGTAATTAAACACTTTATTTTCCAACTAATGCACATTATATAATATGTAGATACAATTAAAATTATAAAATATTTAAAAGTGCTCCAACATGTTTCGGATCACAGAGGATCCATCATCAGGGAAACTTGTACAGTGCTTGGTTAAAAATTACAAGAATGATTCTATCGTGTCCGTTGACATGGACAAGGTCGGTGTTATGGCAGCATATTCTGACCCGTTGTGTGTGTGTGTGTGTGTAGTTCACTGTATTTGAAGGGCCTTCCGATACAGTGAACTACACACACGCACAACGGGTCAGAATATGCTGCCATAACACCGACCTTGTCCATATCAACGGACACGATAGAATCATTCTTGTAATTTTTAGCCAAGCACTGTACAAGTCTCCCTGATGATGGATCCTCTGTGATCCGAAATATGTTGGAGCACTTTTAAATATTTTATAATTTTTAATTCAGAGTGTGAGGATTGATAATAGTACCTTCGAGAGGGTGGAAGGGTTTAAATATTTGGGAACAACTTTAACATTTCAAAATTCTATTGCGGAAGAAATTAAGAGCAGATTGAGTTCAGGAAATGCTTGCTAACATTCGGTGCAGAACCTTTTGTCTTCCAGGTTGCTATCTAAACATTTAAAGATCAAGATATATAGAAATATAATTTTGCCTGTTGTTTTGTATGGGTGTGAAGCTTGGTCGCTGACATTGCGGGAGGAAAGGAAGCTGAGGGTGTTTACGAACATGGTGTTGAGGAGAATATTTGGACCTAGGAGGGACGAGGTAACGGGGGAATGGAGGAGACTGCATAACGAGGAGCTAAATGATTTGTACTCCTCACCCAATATTGTGCGGGTGATAAA
>Ga0131853_10008472_pt1 | contig 18746 bp, 13 predicted proteins | sample TergutLab28metaG_FD_92764 | JGI IMG/M metagenome (GOLD analysis project Ga0131853, IMG submission 92764) | Labiotermes labralis P1 segment gut microbial communities from Petit-Saut dam, French Guiana - Lab288 P1 (version 2) (version 2) | ecosystem: Host-associated > Arthropoda: Insects >...
AATTGTATTATACGGCATCCGGTATGTTCACTCTCCGTAGGTGGCCGTCCGGTGCGCCGAACCTCCTGATAATGAACACAACAGTGCTCGAAACATGTAGAGGCATATAATAAACTTATTATAAAACAAGAATTTGTGCATTAAGTTGGTCACTTACTAAGATCTTCTCATGTACCATTATCATAACAGGAAACATGTACCTGCGACTGTCACTTACAAACCATAGTCACGTACCAATAGGTACTGAAAATATTAATGCCTACTTTCAAGTTAATGGTGTTACACTGGTTGGCAAGATTGAAGTGCAAATCATCGAAAAAAACAGCGCTGTGAATAAGTCACATTTTGCATTTGCTATTTGTTAATTTTAAACGATTAGGCATCAGAAAAGAGTCCGTATTTTTATTCGGGTAACAAGATAGCATCTTAGTAGACATTTTATAAATGCTTTTCTCTATATCCTTATATCCTGTATATACATCAACAGGTATATGTCATACAGGTTTTGTGGACAGAAATCCATTCCGAAACATGTAGAGTTCTAATTCAAATATAAATTTGAGAAATTTGTGCATCTCGTTTGTTTTATTAGAAGAATATATCACGATGCACGGTCCTCTGAATGTCAAAAAGGATTTTCTCTATACACTAACATATTTAAAGCAATTTTAATGGTGCAAAAAACGTTACTAATTTTAGTTATTAAAAAAATAAATCCTAAACATTACCATCTGCAGGCGACGTACAACCGGGTGTATGTTTGCCACAGTTTGAAAAACAACAACATCGGTGGTTTTGGTTCGAAAATGTGAAGAAAATAAACAATAGGATGAGGGAGGAGTTGCAAAAGATAATATTTAAAAAAAAGCTAACATAAAAATGATTTTACACACTTCATAAAGTCACTTAAAACGAGCAAAAGCATAGCTGAATTTATGTAACTTGCGATAGGAAACGGTATTAGGGCTGTTAATTGTGTAATGGAATATCGCATTAGATAATTGTTGGGAATTTCGTGTCTGGCTAAGTAACTACTGCGTTCGCAAAGTCTCTAATTAGGTGCTTAACCATTGAAGCGATAATAGGAGAAATGACAGTAGGCATGAATAAGCACAGTAAATACTTTAACATAGGATATTCAAGTCGTCAAGGATGTTATGTCATGACGAAAAGTAAAGAGGTGAATAAATTTCAAATTTTTGTTACGATTAGGACAGAATTACCCTGAAAATTAAGACAAGAGGAATATTTGAAACACGGTAAAATATTGCACAGAGATAGAGTCCAGCACCTTAGAAGGTTTAGTTCCTCATAAAATAGTTGTGATAACTAGAAATTAAAAAAAAATCGAAATCGGTTATAAGGTCACAGAGAGGACTGAATAAGCTGTCGTTAAAAAGGAGAAGTATAATATCATGGTTAAAAGTGGGAAATTAGATGGTGTAAAAAAAACTGATGTTATAGGCGAGATGAAGTATAAATAGATGTCGTTATAATCGAGGAGTATATGTTAGGGTTAACAGAAAAGAATTAAGTGTTATACAAGACATGTTACGTTGCAGGCGAGGTGTCGTATAAACAGTTGTCGTTATAAATGAGGAGTATAAGTTACGTTTAAGAGTGAAGAATTAACTGTTATACAAAATATCTTACGTTATGGGCGAGGTGTCGAACAAACCGATGTCGTTATAACCGAGGAATGTATGTTACGGTTAAGAGTGAAGAATTAATTTATATAAAAATATATGACGTTATAGGCAAGGTGTCGTAAAAACCGATGTTGTTATAACCGAGGAGTATAAGTTAAGGTTAAAAATGAAAAATTAATAGTTATACAAAATATCTGACGTTATGGGTGAGGTGTCGTATAAACAGTTGTCGTTATAATTGTGGAGTATACGTTACGGTAAACAATGAAGAATGAAGAATTAAATATTATACAATATAAGTTAAGTTATAGGCGAGTTGTCCTATAAACAGATCTCGTTATAGCCGAGGAATGTAATGTTACGTTTAAAAGTGAAGAATTAATTGCTATACAAGTTATTTGACGTTATAGGCGAGGTGTCGTACACACCGATGTCGTTAAAATTGAGGAGTATAATTTAAGGTTAACAGCGAAAAATTAATTGTTATAAAATGTATCTGACGTTATATGTGAGGTGTCGTACAAACCGTTGTCGTTATAACCGAGGGGTATATGTTATGGTTGACAGTGAGGAAATAATTGTAATACAAATTAACTGACGGTATATGCTTGGTGTCGACCAAGCCGATGTCGTTAGAGCCGAGGGATGTAATGTTACGTTTAAAAGTGAAGAATTAATTTTTATACAATATATCTCACGTTATAGGCGAGGTGCCGTAAAAACCGATGTCTTTATAACCGAAGAGTATATGGTACGGGTAGCAGTCTAGAAGTAATTTTTAAACAAAATATCTGATGTTATAAGCGAGGTGTCGTATAAATTTTGTCGTTATAACAGGCGAATGTAATGTTACGTTTGACAGTGAAGAATTATTGTTATACAAAATATGTGACGTTATAAGCGATGTGGCGTAAAAATCGATGTCGTTATAACCGAGGAGTTTATGTTACGGTAAACAGTGAAGAAATAAGTGTTATAATAATTATCTGACTTTTAGGTGATGTGTCGTACAATCTGATGCCGTCATAACACAGGAGTATATGTTACGGTTGACAGTGAAGAATTAATTGTTTTACAAAATATTTGACGTTACAAGCTTGGTGTCGTACAAACCGATGTCGTTATAGCCGAGGGGTTTAAGGTTACGTTTAACAGTGAAGAATTAAATTTTTTACAGAATATCTCACGTTATCGGCGGGGTTACGTACAAACCGATGCTGTTATAACCACGTTATTTATGTTACGGTTAACAGTGAAGAATTAATAGATACACAATATATCTTACGTTTAATTGAGGTGTCATTCAAACCGATGAATTTATAATCGAGGATTTTATGTTACGGTTAACAGTGAAAAATTAATTGTTATACAAAATATCTGACGTTATATTAGAGGTGTCGTAAAACCGAAGTCGTCATAACCAAGGAGTACGGTTAACTGTGAAGAATTAAATGTTATACAAAGTATCTAAATTTATATGTGAGGTGTCCTAAAAGAGTTGTCGTTAATGCCGTGGAGTGTAATGTTAAGATTAACGTTGTAGAATTAATTGTTATACAAATTATCTGGCCTTATAGGCGAGGAGTCTACAAACTGATGTCGTTCTAACCGAGGAGTATATGTTACGTTAAACAGTGAAAAATTAAATGTTATAAACGTATCAGAATTTATAAGTCAGTTGTATTATAAACAGTTGTCATTATAGCCTAGAAGTGTAATGTTACATTTAACAGTGAAGAATTAATTGCTATTCAAATTAACTGACGTTATAGGCGAGGCGTCTTACGATGCGATGTCGTTATATACGATGAGTTTATATTACGGTAACAGTGAAGAGATAAGTAGTTATAGAAAATATTTGGGGTTATAAGTGAGTTTTTTTATGAATGTTTGTTTTTATAGCCGAGGAGTGTAATTTTACGTTTAGCATTGAAGAATTATATTTTACAAAAAATATCTAACTTAATAGACTAGGTGTCTTAAAAACCGATGTCGTTAAACTGAAGAGTATATGTTATCGTTAGCAGTAAAGAATTAATTGATTTAAATATATCTGTGTTTATATGCGAGTTGTCATATAAACAGTTGTCGTTTTAACCGACCAATATATTTTACGGTTACAATTTAAGAATTAAGTCTTAAACAAAATACTTCACGTTATAGGTTTAGTGTCGTATAAGCAGTTGTCGTTATAACCGAGGAGCTTAATGTTAAGTTTAACAGTGAAGAATTATTTGTTATACAATTTATATATTATAAGCGAGGAGTCCTACAAACCGATGTCGTTATAATCGAGCAGTACATGTTACGGTTAACAGTGAAGAATTAAATGTTATAAAATAAATTTGAAGTTACGGGAGAGGTGCGTATAAACAAATTTGATTATAAATTTTGAGTATACTTTACGGTTAACAGTGAAGTAATATGTGTTACACAAAATATGTTACGTTATATGTGAGTTGTCGTATAAACAGTTGTCGATATAGCCAAGGATTTTAATGTCAATTATACCAGTGAAGAATTAGATTTTATACAAAATATCTTATGTTTTATGCGAGGTCTCTTAAAAAAATTATCGTTATAACGGATTAGTATATGTGACGGTTAGCAGTGAAGAAGTAATTGTTATAAAATATATCTGATATTATTAGCTTTGTGATGTATAAACACGTGTATTTAAAGCCGAGGAATATATGTTAAGTTTAACAGTGAAAATTTATTTCATACAAAATATTTGACGTTTTATATATAAGGTGTCGTTTAAACAGTTTTCGTCATAGCCGAGGAGTGTAATGTTACGTTTAACAGTGAAGAATTAATCGTCTGAAAAATTATCTGATATTTTAGGAGCGGTATCGTATAAACAATTGTCGATATAGACGAAGAGTGTAAAGTTACGTTTAACAGTGAGGGATTAATATTTATAAAAAATATCTGAATTTATATGCGAAGTGTCGTAAAAACCGAATATGTTATTACCGAGAACTCTATGTTACGGTGAACTGTAAATTATTAATTGAAATAAAAATATCCGACTTTGTATGCGAGGTGACATATAAACAGGTGTAGTTATAACAGAAAAGTATATGTTAGGTTAACAGTGAAGAATTCATTGTTAAACGAAATATCTAACGTTATAAGCGCGGTGTCCTACAAACGGATGTCGTTATAACCGAGTAGTGTATTTAAAGCTTAACATTCAAAAATATATTGTTTTACAATATATCTGAAGTTATAAGCGAACTGTCGTACAAACCGATGTAAATATAACTGATGAGAATAAGTTAAGGTTAACAGTGAAGTATTAAATGATAAAAAAATATTTGAAATTACAGTTCAGGTGTCGTGTAAACAGTTGATATTTTAGCCGAGTAGTTTAATGTTACGTTTAACAGTGAAGAATTAATTGCTATACAAATTATTTGACGTTCTAGGCGAGGTGTCGTACAAACCGATATCGTTTTCACTGAGGAGCAAATGTTACGTTTAACAGTGAAGAATTAAATATTACAAAATTTCTGAAGTTATGAGTGAAATGTCGTAAAAACAGATGTCGATATAGCCCATTAGTGTAAAGTTACGTTTAACAGTCAAGAATTAATTGTTATACAATATATGTGACTTTATAGGCGATGTGTCGTACGAACCGATGTCGTTATAACACAGGAATATATATCACGGTAACAGTGGAGAATTAAGTGTTACAAAAATATCTAACGTTATAATTGAAGGGTCGTATAAACTGTTGTCGTTAAAGCGGAGGAGATAATGTTACGTTTAACAGTGACGAATTAAATGTGTTACGAAGTGTCTGACGTTATAGGGGAAGTGTCGTGTAAACCGATATCGTTATAACCGAGGAATATATGTTACAGTTAACAGTGAAGAATTAATTGTTATACGAATTACCTGACGTATATACGAGGTGTCGAACAAACCGATATCGATAAAACTGAGTTGTTTATTTCAAATTTAACGGTGAAGAATTTATTTTTATGCAAAAATATCTTACGTTTTAAGCGAGGTGTCGTACAACCCGATGTCGTTATACGCGAGGATTATGTTTTATGGATAACAGTGAATAATTAATTGTTATACAATATATGTGATGTTATAGGTGAAGTGTCGTATAATCAATTGTCGTTAGAGCCGAGGAGTATAATGTTACATTTAAAAGTGAAGAATTAATTGCTATAAAAAATATCTGACGTTATAGGTGACGCGTCGTACGGAACGATATCTTTATAAAATTGGAGTGTATGTTACGATTAACAACGGAGAATTATTTGTTATAAAAGTATCTGACCTTTTAGGCGCGGTGTCGAACAATCCGATGTCGTTATAACCGAGGAATTTATGTTAGGTTTATCCGTGAAGAATTATATGTTATACATAATATATGACGTCATATGTGATGTGTCGTATAAACAGATGTCGTTATAGCCGATGAGTGTAATGTTACGTTTAAGAGTGAAGAAATAATTGTTTTACAAAATATCTGATGTTAATGGTGAGGTATCGTACAAACTGATGTCGTTTTAACTGAAGAGTATATGATACGGATAACATTAAAGAATTAATTTATACAAAATATTTGATGTTATAGGCGATGCGGCTTACAAACCGATGTCGTTAATACAAAGTATCTGAAATTCGATGTGAAGTGTCCTATAAAGTGTTTTCGTTAGAGCCGAGGAAAGTAAATTTACGTTTAATAATGGAGAATTAAATATTATAAAATATATCTGACTTTATAGACGAAGTGTTGAACAGACCGATTCCGTTATAATCGAGGAATATATATTACGGTTAGCAGAAAAGAATTAATTGTTACTGAATACATCTGACGTTATAGGCACATTGTCATATAATCAATTGTCGTTATAACTGGGAATATATATTACAGTTAAAAGTGAAGAATTAATTGTTATTCAAAATACCTGAAGTTATAAGTGAGGTGTCGTGTAAACAGTTGTCGTTATAGCCGAGGAGTGTAATGTTACCTTTAACAGAGAGGAATTAATTGTTATACAAATTATGTGACGTTATATGTGTTCTGTTAAACAAACCGATTTTGTTATAACCGAGGAGTTTATGTTACGTTTAAGAGTGAAGAATTGAGTGTTATACAAAACATCTGAACTTATAGGCAAGGTTTCGTACAAGCCGATGTCGTTATAACTGATGAGTATATGTTATGGTTAACAGTGAAGAATGAAATGTAATGCAAAATACCTGAAGTTATAAAGGAGGTGTCGTATAAACAGTTGTCGTTACAACCGAGTTGTTTAGTGTTACGTTTAACAGTGAAGACCTAAATATTATACGAATTATTTTACGTTATAAGCGAAGTGTCGTATAAACAGTTGTCGTTATAGCCGAGGAGTGTAATGATTCTCTTAAAAGAGAAGAATTATTTTTTATAAACATTTGTGACTTTATAGGCGAGGTGTCTTACAAATTGATGTCGTTTTAAGAGGGGGTTATGTTACCGTTAAGAGTGAAGAATTTATTTTCATACAAAATATCTGACGTTATATTCGAGGTGTCGAACAATCCGATGTCGTTATAACCGAGGAGTTTATGTTACGTTTATCCGTGAAGAATTATGTGTTATACATAATATACGACGTTATATGTGATGTTACGTATAAACAGATGTCGTTATAGTCGATAAGTGTAAAGTTTCGTTTAACAGTGAAGAATTAATTGTTATAAATATACCTGACTTTATTGGCAAGGTATCGTACAAAACGATATCGTTTTAACCGAAGAGTATATTTTAGGTTAAGAGTGAGGAATTAATTTTATATAAAATATCTTATGTTATAGGCGATGTGGCTTACAAACCGAAGTCGTTATGTCCCAGGATTATAGGTTCAAATTAACAGTGAATAATTAATTTTTATACAAATTATCTGATGTTCGATGTGTAATATCCTATAAAGAGGTTTCGTTAGAGCAGAGGAATGTAAATTTACGTTTAACAATGAAGAATTTTTTTGTTATACAATATATCTGACTTTATGAGCGAGGTGTCGAACAGACCGATGTCGTTTTAATTGAGGAATATATGTTACGGTTAGCAGAAAAGAATTATTTGTTATACAAAGTATCTGACTTTACAGGCAAATTGTTGTATATTCAATTGTCGTTATAACTGAGGAGTGTATATTACAGTTAAATGTGAAGAATTAATTGTTATACAAAATATCTAACGTAATCAGCGAGGTGTCGTATAAACAATTGTGGTTATAGCCGCGCAGTGTAATGTTACGTTTAAAAGTGAGGAATTACTTTTTATACAAATTATGTGACGTTATACGTGTTGTGTCATACAAACCGATTTCATTATAACTGAGGAGTATATGTTAGCCTCAGCAAAGGAGAATGAAGTGTTATACAAAATATCTGACGTTATAAGTGAGGTGCCTTACCAATCATTTGTGTTATAACCAAGGAGTTTATGTTATGTTTGACAGTGAAGAATTAATTTTTACAAAAATATCTGACTTTAAGGCGAGTTGTTGCACAAACCGATATATTTGAAATCGATTTGTATATGTTACGATTAACAGTGAACAATTAATTGTAATACAAAATATCTGACTTTATAGACTAGTTGGCTTTTAGACAGTTTCGTGATAAACGAGGAGTGTAATTTACGTTTTACCGTGAAAAATTAATTGTTATACAAAATATCTGAAGTTATGTGCGAAGTGTCGTTAAATCAATGTCGTCATAAGAGAGGGGAATGTGTTACGGTTAACAGTGTGGAGTTATATTTTATAAAATATATCAGACTTTATATGCGAAGTGTCCTACAAACCGATGTCTTTATAATCTAGGTGAATATATTACGGTTAACAATTAAGAATTAATTGTTACACAAATACCTAACGTTATATGCGAGGTGACGTACAAACCGATGTCGTTATAACCGAGTGGTATATGTTAAGGTTAACAGTGAAGAATTAAATGTTACATTATTATTTGACGTTATAGGTGAGGAGTTGATTAAACAGTTGTCGTTAAAGCCGAGGACTGTAATGTTACAATTAATGGTGAAGAATTAATTGTTAGAAAATTTATCGGATGTTATAGAGTAGATGTCGAATAAAAAGTTGTCGTTATAGCCGAGAAATGAAATGTTAAGTTTAACAGTGAAGAATTAATTGTTATGCAATATATCTGACGTTATAGGCGAGCTGTCGTAAAAACCGATGTCGTTATACCCGAGGAGTAAATATTAAGGTTAAAATTTAAGAATTATATATTATTAAATTATCTGAAATTATAGGTGAATTGTCGTATAAACAGTTGTATTTATAGTCGAGGAGAGTAAAGTTACGTATAACAGTGAAGAACTATTTTTTATATAAAATATCTGACGTTATAGACGTAGTGTCTTACATACCGATGTCGTTAAATCGTAGAGAATATTTTATGATTAAGAGTGAATATTTATATGTTACAAAAGTATCTCATGTTATAGGCGATGTGTCGTATAAACAGTTGTGATTATAGCCTTGGGGGCTAATATTTCGTTTAACAGTGAAGAATTTATTGTTATAGAAAATATCCGACGTTATAGGCGAGGTGTCCTACGTTCCGATGTCGTTAAAACTGAGAAGTTTATGTTCCGGTAACAGTGGAGAATTAAGTTTTTAGAAAATATTTGACGTTATATGTGAGGTGTAGTATAAACTGTTCTTGTTATAGCCGAGTATTGGAATGTTACGTTTAACAGTGAGGAATTAATTGTTATAAAAATATCTGACTTTATTGACGAAGGAGTCGTATAAACTATTGTCGATTTGGCCGAGGTTTGTAATGGTACGTTTAGCAGTCAAGTATTAATTGTTATATAATTTATCTCACCTTATAGGCGAGGTTTCGTAAAAACAGGTGTTGTTATAACGGAGAAGTTTAGGTTAAGTTTATGATTGAAGAATTAAGTGTTATACAAAACATCTGAATTTATAGGCAATATTTCGTACAAACCGATGTTAAAACTGAGGAGTATATGTTATAGTTAAAGGTGAAAAATGAAGTGGAATGCAAAATATCTGAATTTATAGGTGAGGTGTCGTATAAACAGTTGTCATTATAAACGCGGGGTATAACAGTGAATATTTAAATATTATACGAAATATTTGACGTTATAGGCGAAGTGTCGTATAAACAGTTGTCGTTATAGCCAAGGAGTTTAATGTTTCAATTAAAAGTGTGGAATTATTTTTATACAAAATATGTGACGTTATAGGCGAGGTGTCTTACAAATTGATGTCGTTTTAACAGAGGGGTTATGTTACCGTTAACAGTGAAAAATTTATTTTTATACAAATTATCTGATGTTAAAGGCGAGTTGCCGTTCAAACCGACATCGTTAAAAGCGAGGATTATATTTTAAGTTAAACAGTCAAAAATTAATTCTTCTACAAAATATGTAACGTTATATGCGAGGTGTCGTGCAAACCGATTTCGTTATAACGGAGGAGTATGTGTTACGGTTAACAGAGAAGAATTAATTGTTAAATAATATATCTGACGTTATAGGCGAGGTGTCGTACAAACCGATGTCGTTATAACCGAGGAATTTATTTTACGGTTAACAGAGAAGAAATAATTGTTATAAAAATTATCTGACGTTTAAGCGGGGTGACACAAAACCGATATCGTATTTACCGACGTTTAAACTTTAAGGTTAACAGTGAAAAATTGAGTGTTATATAAAATAACTGACGTAACATATGAGGTGTCGTATAAACAATTGTCGTTATAGCGGAGGAGTGTAATGATACGCGTAGCAGTTTAGAATAAATTGTTATACAAATTATCTGAATTTATTGGCGAGGAGTCCAACAAACCGATGTCGTTATAACCGAGGAGTTCAATGTTATGCTTAACGGTGAAGAATTATATGTTGTACAATGTAACTGACGTTATACGCGAGGTGTCGTACGAACCGATATCGTTATTACCGAGAAGTATATGTTAAGTTTAACAGTAAAGAATTAATTGCTATACAAGATATCTGACGTTATAAGCGAGGTGTTCTACAAACCGATGTCGTTATGAGCGAGGAGTAAATGTTACGGTTAACAGTGAAGATTCAATTGTTATGTAAAATATCTAACGTTATAGGCGAGTTGTAGTATAATCCGATGTCGTTATAACCGAGTTGTATATGTTAAGTTTAAGAGTGAAATATTATTTTTTATACAGTATATCTGCGTTATAGGTACGGTGTCGTATACGCAATTGTCATTAAAATCGAGGAGTGTAATATTACGTGTAACAGTGAAGAAATAATTATTATATAATTATGTGGCTTAATAGGCGAGTTGTATTACAGGCCGATATCTTAATTACCGAGGAGGTTGTGTTACGGTCAACATTGAAGTTTTAATTTTTATACAAAATATTTGACGTTATAATGAGGTGTACTTTAAACAGTTGTCGTTATAGACGAAGAGTGTTATATTACGTTTAACAGTGATGAAATAATTGTTACAAAAGTTACCTGACATAATAGTCAATGTTTCGTACAAAACGGTATCTTTATAACTGAGGAGTATATGTTATCGTTAACAGTGAAGAATGAAATGTAATACAATATTTCTGATATTATAGGTGAGGTGCCGTATAAACAGTTGTCGTTATAACCGTGGAGTGTAATGTTAGGTTTAACAGTGAAAACTTATGTTTTTGTACAAAATATTTGACGTTATAGGCGAGGTGTCTTGCAAATCGATGTTGTTATAACAGATGTTTTTATGTTACGGTTAACAGTGATTAATTGTTTGTTATACAAAATATCTTATGTTACAGGCGATGTGGCTTACAAACCGATGTCGTTATAACTGACGAGTATAGGTTAGAATTAACAGTGAAGAATTAATTATTATACAAATATCTTAAGTTCGAAGCGAAGTGTCCTATAAACAGTTGTCGTTAGAGCCGAGGAGTCTAAAGTTACATTTAACAATGAAGAATTAATTTTTATACAATTAATCTGACATTAGAGGCGAGGTGTCGTACAAACCGATATCTTTGAAATCGATGTATATATGTTACGTTTAACAGTGAGAAATTAATTGTAATACAAAATACCTGACGTTATTTTCGATGTGGCTTCTAAACAGTTGTCGTTAAAAATTAGAAGTATATTTTACGGTTAAAACTGCAGGATTTATTGTTATACATATTATCTAACGTTATGAGCGAGGTGTCGAATAAACCGATGTCGTTATAACCGAGGTGTAGATGTTACGGTTAACAGTGTGGAGTTATTTTTTATGAAATATATCTGACATTATATGCGAGGTGTCCTACAAACCGATGTCGTTATAACCGAGGTGAAAATGTTACGGTTAACAGTTATGAATTAATTTTTATACAAATATCTGTAGTTATAAGCGAGGTGTCCTACAAACCGATGTCGTTATAGCCGAGGAGTTCGATGTTATGTTTAACAGTGAAGAATTAAGCGTTATACAAATGTATGTCATTATAGGCCAGGTGTCGTAAGAATCGATGTCGTTATAACCGTGGAAAAATGTTACGTTTAACAGTGAAGATTTAATTGTTATATAAAATATATAATTTTATTGGCGATTTGTCGTATAATCCGATGTTGTTATTACAAATGTGTATATTTTATGATTAAGTGTGTAGAATTAATTGTTATACAAAACAACTGCGTCATGGGTGTAGTGTCGTATAAACAGTTATCTTTAAAACCGAGGAGTGAAATGTTACGTGTAACAGTGAAGAAATAATTTTACACAAATTATCTGACTTTATAGGCGTGGTGTCGTACAAACTGATATCGTTATAACCCAGGAGTATATGTTACGCTTTACACTGAAGTATTAGGTGTTATACAAAATATCGTACGTTATAAATAAGGTGTCGTTTTATCTGTTTTCTTTATAGACGGGAATTGTAATGTTACGTTTAACAGTGAAGAATTAATTGCTATACAAGATGCCTGACATAATATTCAAGGTTTCGCACAAACCGATGTCGTTATAAGCGAGGATTTTATGTTATGGTTAACAGTGAGGAATGAAGTGCAATACAAAATATCTGACGTTATAGGTGCTGTGTCGTATAAACAGTTGTCGTTTTAACCGAGGAGTTTAATGTTACGTTTAACAGTGAAGAAATATTTGTTATACAAAATATGTGACGTTATAGGCGAGGTGTCTTACAATTCCTCCTTATTCCAAATACAATTATTAAGTTCATGTATCTCAACGCAAATTGTTCTACCCCTTGCATTAATTGATTATGCTGGGATTTGATCAATAACCGGTGATTTGTGACTTTTTAGTTTTTCAATAGCCAATTCTAACTCAAAGACACTCAGCTCAGCCACTAGTGGTTCTGCTGTGAATATTTCTGTCTGTCTAACATTACTAACCCCATGTACATTGAACAATTGACAGTAAAGTTTCCTCCACCTAGCCACAATACCGTGGGAGTCTGTAACCAAATTACCCTTCTCATCCTTTACTATATGAGTTCTAAGCTGGCAACCCTTCTTAAAGTCACTGATGCTCCTATGCAAGTATCTGATACTGTTTATCTTACTGTTACCGCCGCAATAATCAAATTTATCTTTCGGATATTCATTTTTTTTTCCTGAAATTTCTACTTCTTCACGTCTTACATTGTTTAGATTATCTACATTGCTTTGGCTTGGATCATGTACCCATTGCTTTTTAACCTGCTTTCTTCGATATAAAATAACCTAATCATTCGTCATCAAACCAGGGTTTATTCTGCTTAAATTTCGACAGACCTAGACTCTCTTTAGTTGGAGTTTCGGTAACCCAAGCCTTATTCGTATCCTCGCTATCACTTAAGATCTCCAAAGCTGCAAAACTCTTTGAGATTTTAATCTGATACTGTTTCCTAACCTCCAACTCATTTAGCTTCATGAGATTAAATCTCTTCATATCATCTCCTTTATATCAATACTTGATCAATTTGGTTGTGAGTCTTCCAATCAGGAGAGGTCCAGGTGTATTTATGAATGTTCCGGTGAGGGAACATCGTGCTCTTAACAAGTAGATTTTTTTCATGTGTCCGAGTTTACTGTTCTAACACCATTATCATTACTATCCTAATGTAGACTCACTCGCAATTGTCTTCTTGAAAATATTCTCTCTCCCCACTTTTGCATCAAAGTCTCCTAACAGAAATTTCTAGTGGTACTTACGATAATAATTAAAAAAACCTGCTCCAATTCATCATAAAAACTGTCTTTTAAATCAACTCTTTTCTCCTTACTCGTTGCATGCACATTCAGGTCAATGATATTACATCAGCGACATCTCAGATCTATATGTGACATCCCATCGCTAACAAACTGTACTCGCTTAACTGCTGTGGTGTACAAAAATCCTGTTCCTAACTTATAATTTTCGTTTCCTTTTCCATAGAATAAATATTATGCCCTGCTTTGACCGTGCCAACTTTATCCCACCTAACGTCCTGTACACCAAATGTATCTATTTAATATCTTTCTAATTCCCTGCCTGCTGCTGTCAGGGAACCTAGAGTTAATTTTTCTGTGATTTGTGTATTATACTGTGTGTGGCATTATACATTTTATTTCTATTTTTCCTTTTTTGAATTTTTCTGTTGAAACTGTGGACAACAATACAATTTCTGTGACACGTTAAATAACAAAATAGAAGGATTTGTCCGTTTATGTTGTGCTAATGTTGTTGTATTATGGTATGTTGGTTTTAAGTACTAACAAGTTGGTGACAGAGCGATGTATACCTGCAGAGTTTTGGGATGTGACTGTGGCAAAAGACGTATCGGAATCGAAAATCTTGGCATACAAAATACAGGAGCAATATCGATAAATTTAGCAGAAGTGGTATTAACGAACTTTCACGTACAGTCTGCGGGAAGAAACACGCCTGACAAACTGGCATATTTTTCCGAAAGTGGTATAATGAACATACTTAGTCTTTTGAATATCAAAATTCAATTAAGACATTTGCAAAACACGTATATGTTACAGAACACCCGTTGCGCACCATGGAATGTATTTAAGTTATTTTAAATTTTTTTAAAGAAAGGACTAAGTTCCTTGGGGGAAAAATATATTCTTATTCAGAAACAATAAGAAATAACCAAATTAGTAAAGAATCTAAAATAGGATCCAATGATAGTTCCTATATCGTAACACAATATGAATACGACAAATGTCGGCTTTGAATATCTAAATATATTCCGATACAGCCATTGCCACACGAAGACCTCAACTCTCTGCAGGTAAATATCGATCCAACTATACTTTTGTAAGTACGATATGTCAACATATTGAAACACAATTATTTCAAAGCACAAATTATAAGAATTTTTTTACATTTTTGTTTAACACGTAACATAAACTGTATTGTGACCCGCAAGTTGCAACATAAATTCAGAGAAGGAAAATTAAGAAAGATACCATGTTGCAACGACTGTAATACACAAAGCATAGAAGAAATAAAATTCGAACTGTCATTACAACAGATGAGAGCTTCAAGTTTATAGTAATTTTTATACGTACATTTTAAAGAATTATTCAAGTTTTACATTTTATAAGTTATATAGTTTTATATTCTAAATTTTAACATTATAAGAATACAGGAATGGACTGAAAGAAAAAATCACTGCGTTAACAGGAGAGATAGTTACAGACGAGTTGAGAATTAAAAAGGCAATTACTAAAGCAGCAGAATAAAGTGTAGGATATAAGGGGAGGAAAAAGCGGAAAAGGCTTCGGACGTGGAATGAAGAAATACAACGTACAATCAAAGAAATGGAAGCTACCTACTGGAAATATTTACAAAACAAAACAGTGGATTACTATATAGAATATAAAAGACACCGAGCAATAATTAGGAAAATGAAACGAAGGCAAAAAACAGATGACTGGAACAAATTTATGAAGACATTAGAAAGTAACATAACAGGAACACAAAGACAAGGCTTCAAAATATTTAAACTGCCATACCTGCAAGAAAGAGATAAACTTAAAATCGAACAGAAGTAGAGAGCGTCCCACTTTGCCGCCCATCACCATCGAACTTCTGACCTTACGGCCAAGCTCCACACCTTTGCTGCGCCACCAATCTTAACTAACCACACCCACCCCTGACCCCGCCCAATTCTGCGCGACCAATCACAGCAAAGCACACCCACCACCGGATCCGACCCCTTACTGCACGACCAATTACAGTAAAGCACCCATCACCACTCGACCAATCACAAAAAAGCGCCTTACCCCACACGACCAATCACATCAACGCACTCCCAAACAACGACCAATGACATAAAAGTGGCCCCAAAAAGCGACTAATCACATCAAAGCGCCCTCACAAAGCGACCAATCACATCAAAATACCATACTCCCAAGCGACCAATCACAACAAAGCAACCCCACAAAGCGGCCAATCACATTAAAGCACCCAACTACTGATCCTATAGCGTTACGAGACTAAACCTATGATAATGAAAGCAAAACTCCAACGTATAATTAATATGCAAATAGCGTAATTGATATGCAAATTATCCAATTGATATTCATGTGTTCATTTTTTGTTATGCAAATAGCGTAATTGATATGCAAATTGTGTAAATGATATTCAAGCGTTCTAATTTGATATGCAAATGATAATATTTATAAGATCTTTATTTAATGAAGTTGTGCAAATTATTTTGGTACCAGTCGCATTAGTTGTAAATCGGTAGACTGAAGTTTATTAGGATGGGCGCTATCTTACAATAAGATAGAAGCGTGCATTTTTTAATATAACAACCAGAGCAGTGTTTAAAATATGGCGGGTATTTTTTAAAATTGTTTAAACTAACTTCTTGCAATATGTTGCTAGAGCACGCTACTTTTAAACGCGAGAGCGGGAAAGTCCACCGAGTCTGATGTTTACCCCGGGGTAAATAGGTTTGAACATGCAGCAGAGTTAAATTCGAAGAACAGACTGTAGCGCCCCAAGCAAAATCCATTAACATTCCTTTGGATAGATAATATCATAAACCCTCTTAGACACCTGTAAATGCCTCAGGCCATATCCATTAGTGTTAGAGGCCACACAGTTGCCTTGTTACTTTCACCCCCTCGGGCCAAACCCAATAGACAGATAAAGATCTCGAAAGCCATTAGGGGAGAGCTATAAATTGTCGTACGCGACCCCTAATGAAATATTCTGAACTCTCCTTCTGCAATGTGAAGACCTCTGCTTCGTTACGAAGGCTGCATTGTCAAAGGTACTGTGCTCGAGACCGGTGCAGTCTGCGCTTCTGTGTTCGATACAAGTCTTCGTTTAATAATTCATTTCAAGTAAGTATATTATTACTATTCAAAATATAATGGCCAAGAAAATGTTTCTTAGAAGGAAGAGAGCTATTCAATCTGCTCAGATCCCTTCTGTAAAGAGGGAGGAAATAGCCTCTACTAGTAGGAATAACCCGTTGTCGGAACAGCTACACTTTATGTTTTTGAAGAAACCTCAAAATCTTTTCCAAAATTTAATGCGACCGGCCGTAGTCTGCTAATCAAGTTTAATTCTCCGGTTGAAGAGCAAAATCTCGGTACTTACCTAGACGAATGCATTACCGCATTGACAAAATACCTAGCCGATGATTGCCGGGTAGAGATTTGGTGGGTTTGAGAATCCGTAACACAGACAACGTAGAGGATAAAGTGGTTGGCATTAGTCTACCTCGCCGAGACGTGCTTAAAACTGATGTGTTCTGGGCCGTACTCGGGAAGGTGATTCAGAGCAATGCAAGTTTTGGACTGAGTGACCGTCGCGAAGTGCATCTGGATCAACTAAGGATACCTGCTGGTAACGGTAGACTTAGAACGAAGGGGCGCTCATTGGATGATATGAGTGCAATTAAAAAGAGTATCGTTATAGTTAAGGCGCTTCTCAATTGTTTGGCTAATGCACTTATCGCTATGGTTCGTGTTCATGGTGACACAAAATACCAATCATATTAGGTTGGCAAAGGCTTGAAAAAACCTGTTGAATATCTCCTGAAGGCTTCAGGTGTAGATCTATCTAACGGCGGAGTTTTTCAGGAATTTCGGCAGTTTCAAGACCATCTTTCGGATTACCAAATTTATTGTTTTTGACGGTTTGAACCAGCAAAGGGTCATGTTTAGAGAAAATTCACCTTCGGCTAAGAAATTACATTTACTATATGATCGGGACAATGAGCACTACAATGTAATCACCAACCTTAATGTTGGTATGGCAAAAAGGTACATATGTAACGGGTGTGATACATTATACGACAAAACGCACAAATATGACAAAGTTTGCTCCCTGTGTACTGCTACACCAGCCTGTACTAAAGCTCAGACCAAGCATTGTAGTACATGCAACAGACGGTTTCTTAAGTGAGAAACGTTTTCTGAATTATTTAACTCTCAAAGTGAAAGGCAAGCTAGTTTGTTAGTGGAGACAATATGCCGAAATTGTAGTTATTTAGTAACCGGTGATTCGAAGCATGAATGTTTTAAGAAATTTTGTAATATTTGTAATAAGAAGCAACCTTCAGGCCATTTTTGCTACGTGGCTCCACTGAAACCTAGCAAGTTTTCGGACAATTTTGTTACGTTTTCTTCTATACGGAATGCACACAAGAGCTTGAGAAACGTGATGGGTCTTTTGAACATTTACCGAACCTCTTATGTGCTCAACAAATGTGTTCCAAGTGTGAAGCCGTGGAAGATTTGAGTGTCGATTTTGAACAGTGTGGGAAGCGTGCCCATACGTTCTGGCAAGATCCCGTAGGTAAATTTATTGACTATATCTGGCAGTACCGACCATTCGCGGATAAGGTTAATGTTATTTCACACAACTCTCGTAGATACGACTCACAGTTTCTTCTTAGAAGGTTTCTTGAGCTGAGATGGGCCCCGTAATTGATAGTCGACGGAAGTAAAATTCTTAGTATGGTTGTGGAGAATCTCCACTTTCTGGATTCACTTAACTATCTGCCAATGAGTCTAAAGAGCATGCCCAAATCATTTGACCTCACATGCAAGAAGGGTTACTA
>Ga0131853_10008473_pt1 | contig 18745 bp, 10 predicted proteins | sample TergutLab28metaG_FD_92764 | JGI IMG/M metagenome (GOLD analysis project Ga0131853, IMG submission 92764) | Labiotermes labralis P1 segment gut microbial communities from Petit-Saut dam, French Guiana - Lab288 P1 (version 2) (version 2) | ecosystem: Host-associated > Arthropoda: Insects >...
CTACAAAAGACAGCTATACTTGGAACATCACACATAATACGGAAAGTACTGCAGTGTGAAGCTTGAAGCGTGAGCGGTGGGGATCACCGCTGGTTCAAGAGAAGTACCGGGAAGAAAAGGCCTCTGACAAGAGACATCCATATCCTATAGTAATAATAATAATAATAATATATTTAATGCAATTGGATTGTTACCCGGCGGCCTATTTTAGAGTGAAATTTTCCTTTTACCTAGTAAATGTATCATTAAATACAACTGGATGCAAGTAAATAAGTAAATTTTTGTAGTCATGGCAATTGTGATGTTTCTGCAGTGTTTGTCAAGTAGTCTGGAATGTTGAGCTGTGTTAAGTAAATAGTACCCGCTATTCGGGGGGATCATAGTGGCTTCATACGCAGGGCAAATCAGTCTAAGAAGACTTGCTCCGCCCTCATGGCGAAAGAGGAAATATTTTTCCCACGCATTGTATAAAATCCCAGAATTATTGTCTCTTTAAATCATTTCCTCTGAAATTCAGTATATACAATATATTGGTAAAAAACTTTTTTTTTAATTTGCTATAAATACTTTTAAAGTGCAAACAGAAATGAGTACCAGGAGTATTTCCTGGGGGGTAAAAAGCGGCCGGTGTGTAAGGCTGACAACCTTACAACTATCCTGGGCCATTGTCACGTAATCTGGGAACCTTAACTTCCTGGAACCCTCTGGGCACCTCGGACCTGTGATGGGACTGGTTTACCTTTTACTTTTGAAGTGCAAGTAAGTTACATCACTGATCCATCGAAAACGAAGTGGTTGTCCACTGTAAAATTTTACTGCTTCTAGAATTCCTATTTGGTTTTTTTGGGGGGGGGGGGTGGTGATAGTACTTGCAGAAACAGGCGTCAGGTTGTCGCCAGGCAGGTATTTATAAAAGGAATGGTTCAAATCTATAACTATATAACTGTGGTGTAAACAGCGACAATGTTCCTTCAAGCCTTAGGATTGAACAATTTTTATTTTTCAAGTTATTAAGCTGAAACAAAATTTCCCACTGTGTATGATGTTCTAAATATGGTCATTTGTTGACGCGTCCTGTGTGTAAAATACCATTACTTGTACTACTGCTGCTGATGTTACTACTACTACTAGTAATAATAATAATAAAATTTATATATATAATGTGTTTTTACACCGTGTAGAATGGTAGAATTATGTCTACTTTTGTAGAATTCTGCTGCCTCCATCTTCGTAGTAAATAAATAATTCGGTTCAATTGTAATTAAATTTCTGAACAAACAGATTATATTTTTAGTTCCTGAATATGACTCTGTGTGTTTATTATCTCCTAACGTATTCTGTTATTCTTCTTACAAATTCCATTTCAGCTGCCATACCTTTTATTTCTATTGTTGTTTTCATTGGCTGCCTTCCACTGCAACATAAACGTGTCCATAAACAAATATAGAGCTAATAAGAAATGTAGGTTGCACAGCTGAACTTCGCTATCCGATGTGATTGGTTTAGCCAGAGGAAGTTCTTTGCCGTCTGAGATTCATGGTCAAAATACTCCGTTCATTGCTGCCCTTTAACGAACAGTGTGCGCATTTTACAAAGTCTGTACTCTGTAACGTACTTTTGCCTCATCGTCATCATCAGCAGCATTTATGACATTGCGGCTATCGGAAATCGCTTTCATCCGAAGGCAAAGCGAGTTGCTTTTTATCGACTCTCAGTTTAACTTCGTTGTCTGACAAATATTCCATTCCTGTTTCACGCTAGCAAATACAAATTACGTCCCTCTATGCAGCCTGTCTTTGTGAACGTAATTCAGTGTTTTTAGTAGGACTTTTAACTTATATAACTAATAGGAAGACTCGCTAGTTGCTGGCTTTTTATGTTTTTTGAAAGCTTTTGTAAAACAAATTAACTATTTCTCTGATATTAGATCCCATAGTTTCAAAATTATTAAAATCAAAACCGGACACTTGAAACCTTCCACAATCCGTTACATCCACCTGCCATTCTGAAAACTTAGATCCCTAAAATCAATGTTAATATTATCCTACCTTCTCACGCTCCTTCTTCCAATTGCAAATTTTCCAAGAGATTTCTCACTAAAATTTTATTTGCCTTCTGGTGTTCATTGTCATTCTAAGCTGCTAGGTTATAGCGTTATTTGAACGTCAAGGTTCCTGCTTTATTTCTTTGACATTTGAATTACTGGATGTATGGAGGTTACTCACTTTACTTGTCTCTCTGTTTTACCGAATATTATTATTCAGCCGTTGACATTTTTCTGCTCGAATATTTTGCTGACGTTTTGCTGGTTGTTCTCAACATCTTAAAACAATTGCTGTCAAACATCCAAAATTAAGGCGCAAATTAATTATTTTTAACTTACTATTCCCATTGTCCGATTATCCTACTTATAGGGTCGTTAAATAAACAGTAAACAATTAGATAATTAAAGCGTTCCTCATTGTAATTTCTTGCCAACACTTTGAGAAAAATTGCGTACATGTCACGCAATGAAGCGTGTTAAAGCGACTCTGTTTTAGAATGCGTGAGTTTACTATTGCACGTCGCATTTACACAGCAACACATGGTATTTAGGCACAGGGGAAATTCTACACTTATTATATTTACAGTCACTCTGAGGAAAGCGCCATTTACATCTGTTAAGTTTACATGACCCTCCTTCACAAAAAGTCCACGACCGGTAGTCCCATGAATCAACCCTCTCCACATGTCTCATTTTAACACATTTCCCCCACCCAAACATGCTTCCCCATCTTCCCCCAATTGTCCATCCGTTTTGCTAACACAAATGTTGTTAGTGGTATACATGACTAGCGATTGGCACTTAGGGCTGATTGACATGGATCCTTAGGGTAAAAAAAAGTTATGCAAAGTGTGGTATTCTTCAAACATTATCATCATCATCATCATCACCATCCATGCGTCTTCTTTTCGTAGCCTCACTGTAGGCAAACAACGTTGTAAATACGTTGCTTTCAGACAGCCTCTTGTGAACATGGAGAGGAAATTTTTTATAATATGAATTATTATCAAACATTACCTTCACTGATGACAAGTTACGTCAGCGTGAGTGACATTCATCATGAACATCCACCCTTCCAAGAAGGTCTGCCACACCGAGAGTCATCTCGGTCTGTCCATCACATCACAAATCTTGCCATGAATATAGCAGGAAGCGAAGAGAGTGTTATTGTGATGGAAAATGGGTGCTATATAATTCAGTTCACCAAGAATTGTACCCTGACACATTTGGCTTACTTGGCTGCAAGTTTGAAAACTTCAGAGAAGCTAACAATTTTTAAAACATTTTTACTCTATGGCAGAGCTGATTGGGTGATGATTAACTACTTACATTATTAGCCTTACACATTAAAATCAATCACAATTATTTTTATCTGTGTTTTAATTTTTGACATGTTTCCTAAGCCATGCATTATTTTTCAAGTCTAGTATTTCATACCTCTGTATGTCTTCACAAAGTTCCCTAATATTTTGATGTATTTATCGCTAGTAATGAACCCCCACTGAGGATGGCCACACGAGTGGCTGTAACATGTAGGATGTAGACGTTGTGTATAATATACTCTCATATACTTGCATTTGTTGGTTTTGATATCATATATACTTGTTCTTTACACGGTCGTACAAAATTTAAATTCATGATGGACACTTCGATATCACGGCTTCACCGAAAAAGTATACTGTGATGTTCAAAGTTCTTGAGAAGAAAGCCTTAGAGCATAAGTGTCGCCAGAATAGTCCAAGAAGTGCTTTTTCTAGAAAAGAGGCATTACTGTTCTGTCCATTAGCATTCGATCTGAATTTATTTTTTTCTCTAAAAGCACCACAAACCTTTAACTCAATGCAAAAGGCCTCCCTCAGGTAACATAAAGTCCTACTGAAAAACAAGCAGTGTCTCTTTGTGAGCTATAGCTAATTCTTTTCTGCCAACTATCGACACAATAATACCGAATAAATTATACATTCCAGTGACGTTTATTTCTTCCATGTGGACTTTCTAACTCAAATAAAATTTGTTTTACTTCGTTATATAGGAAAAAGAAAGACAAATTTAAAGACCGAAGAACAAAAGTCACTACAAAAAAAACAGTGCCCTGCTTGGACTGAGGATATTCATTCATGATTTAAAATTGAATGAATTTGCAGATGAAGTTCTTCTTCAACTTCAAGATAATTTTGTGTAGAATGTTATGCTCTAACGACCCTTAAGGTGCTCGATATTTTTTCAGAGCAATCCTTGTACGGTCAACTTTTATTGTGTGAGAAATTGTTAACGTCTTTCAAGCTCTAGATGACTTAAGTTTATATATAGCGAAGAACAGACCTTACATTAAAGACTACTGCCTTATAAAGGTTGTGCGGTGGAGCAGTTGGTTTGAGGCACTGCTCTAAGAGCCGGGATGTCGCGGGTTCAATTCCCGATGGACTAATTAGTTTCTTTTATTGACATATTCCTTCCGAGCGCACTGTGGCCCTGAGGTCGACTCAACCTCTAGTATAAAAGAGTACCAGGAATATCTCCTGGGGGGTAAAGGCGGCCGATGACTAAGGCTGACAAACTTACCACCATCATGTGCCGACTGTCTAGAAATTCTGGTTAGTCTCACCCTCGTTGAGCCCTAAGGACCCGTATAGGGATTACTTTGCCTAGTACAACTTCTATCAAGTTGTTACACAAATGTACGATGCGAATGAAATAATGTCTTCTTTAAATTCTCTGCTGGGACAATTTAACTTTGTGACAGTGTAGTTTACCGCGGCTGTGACTACAAAGAATACTGTCTTCTGGGATATGACGCCGTATAATCTGGTTCAAATTTACCGATTTTTCCGAGGAACACGCTGCTTCCATCCTTACGCTGTTTTTTGACAATTATCCCTTAAATCTTGCAGTATGAACTAATGATCTACTGAAAGCGTTTTAAAGTTATTACATCCGATGGTTTTTGACGTTCAAGTGACCGTGCATCGTGATAATTCTTATAATAAAACCAAACAGATGCACTAATTCCTCAAATTTATTTTTAGAATAAAAATCTACATGTTTCGGACAGTTCCTCTGTCCAACATCAGGAGTTCTTCACTGTACACACAGCAATGGTATATGTCATACAAAATGTATGACATATACCATTCATTTTTGTAATAAAACTCTACATGTTTCTGACAGTTCCTTTGTCCATCATCAGGAGTTCTTCACTGTACACACAGCGATGGTGTATGTCATACAAACTGTGTGACATATACCATTAATTTTTTGTAATAAAACTCTACATGTTTCGGACAGTTCCTCTGTCCATCATCAGGAGTTCTTCACTGTACACACAGCAATGGTATACGTCATACAGGTTTGCTGACAGTTTGCGTACGGACGGAACGTCCTGATCCTGCTCGCAAGCTGTCAGCAAACCTATATGACGTATACCGTCGCTGTGTATACAGTGAAGAACTACTGATGATGGACAGAGGAACTCTCCGAAACATGTAGAGTTTTATTCTAAAAATAAATTTGAGAAATTAGTATATCTGTTTGGTTTTATTATAAGAATCGGATGACTGTTGATTCTGTATTTGTTAACGGTTTGAAGGTCCAAGTGTGCGATGTCAATGTAGCGTTTAAGCAAAGTCCTTCGAGGAATTTAGGAAATTAAATGTATTGACTAAAGACAAAGCGACAGCCACTTCCCAGGTTGTGTCCATTTATGGCAGGTTGTGCAAACGCAGTCTAACAAGGCACATCTGACATCAAATTACACAACCGCTAGAGGCATATTTTCGAAATTTCTGAAGAGATAGTACTAAGGATATCTGGAATTATCTTACAAATTTGACAAAGTCATGTAAGTGTAATGTTACAGTAGGCCTGTTTGTTGAAATTTGGACAAGATTACAAAAAAAAAAATCTGTTCTGTATAAGATAAAAATCCTCAGCCTTAAAAGCTGTCGGTAGAGACATGCCCATTCAGGGAGTCTTTCTAAATATGACATTTACCGTTGCGCTGCGCAGTGAGCTCGAGCAGCCAACGAACATTACTATGAAACTCATTATTTTCATATTTGACGAAGTAATCCGACTTTTTTCAGATCCTAGTGTCTGTACTCCGGATTTACTGAAGCACTGACAGTTGGGGCTCACATTTTCATCTGTGCTTTGAAACAATAGTTTTCGACAAATGTCTTCAAAACTTTCTAAATCCTGGTGCGGAATTACGAACATATTTATTAGCTATTAGTAATATCGTCACACATGTTTACAGAACCAATTAATAAACGAAACGTACAATTAATGTTATATCTAACGCTAGATCAGATTTAAGAAAGATAATGAGGACATTTTACCAGAAATCATTGTGTGAACATGTGCTTGAAGCTGTACAAATCAATAATTTGCGTTTAAGAAGCCCTTGAAAATGACCGTATGTTCAAGAAACATGTTGTACTGCTTTGTAAAATATAACAATATGAAATTTAACGGCTGATTGTTTAAAATTAGTCGGGGAAATATCTGAATTTGAAGTAAGATTAGGTTAGTGGAGATCTTCTAACATTAATATTGACTTTAGGAAGATATTTTACAAAAGTAACGTAAGTGTGGACCGGGCACAGGTTATTTCCCATTGGTGGACTGTGATGTTAACTGTGTTGTACTGTACCTTCTGTTCTGCTACAGTAGTGCTAATTACACATAGGCATATTGCAGCAATTTCTGGAGTTCGCATAAATTAGTGTAGACAGAACTGAATACTTGGCGGTATAACAGGGCATTCCTCTTTACATAATAATGATAGTACGTTATTCAGAATAGAGCTACCAGAACCCTGCTGTCAAGAGAAGGGACACTTCCAAACTGCGGACATGTAGTTATTCCAACATGTCTCTCGTTCGACCTCCCACGGGATCGAAGCGATATACCGAACATGACATGCTCCTTGTCACGAGGGACTCCGAAAACATACCTTCTGCACACCTCAATATGATGTCCCCATATGACAAACAGCCTGCTATTCCCTGCTCTTCAGAAACGCAATTAATACGAATTGGATCGACCGGAAGACGTTCTAACTGCAGTATTAAGAAATAAGGCGATTTAACCTTTTACCATGCTACGTGCATTTTGTTTCTTATACTCGAATTCCACACAATGACCATGGGTTAGACTCAGCCTGTAATACAAGTGAATATCAGGGATGTTTCGTGGAGGTAAAGGCGGCCGGTGCGTAGGGCTGATAACCTTGCCACCTTCAAGTGCCTACTGTCTATAAATTCTGGGACCCTCAACCTCCTGAAGCCCAAAGGGCCTGTCCAGATCTGTACAGCGATAGCTTTAACCTTTACACTCTAGCTAATTAAAATTTTCGAATTTAAATACCCCTCTAAATAAATTTATAATTATTTGTATTACTCGATTCACATCTGCAAACCTTCCAGGCATGTGGCTGCTAGTTTCGGTTTTCTCCAGTTCACGTCACTGGCATTGAGTTTTGTCATGTAAACCACAGCCTTAGAGTGCACATAGCCAACCACGTCAATTGCTCAATTCTACAATATGTTAATTATTTCGATTCACGTCCCGCGTCTTTTCACTGCCATAAGATTTGATACGTTCTTCTGGCATCAAAATATGCAGTGGGTTAATAATTAGTAAACTGTCTTGTGAATGGCTTGCAGGCTTAAGAGGAATTGGAGTTGAAGGTCCACTCATTCTCTACATTGGTTCAAGAAGCAAGTGAGTGTGCAGCTGCATGATCGCGCGCATTTCTTTCCGAGAAAGATTCGCGTCATTATTCGAATAGAGGACCGGTTTGGCCTCAGAAAGGGTATAGAAGCGTTAGTAAATACAGATATATTTAATAACGCATCGGGAATCTGCCACTAGAAATTAAACGATCCTGATGATTTAGACAAAAAAAAAAAGTTGGTCTTCTTCCCGGAATCCAAATAGTATTTCTGGGTTTTCCAGGCCTAGCTGAGTCACTATACTGACTGAGCTATCCCAGATACCTATAGTTGGAAACAGCTGGTAGTTCTGAGTCTTTCGTGTTTGGCTGGTAATATATTTTGTATCTGTTTAATAAAATTTATTCTTGAATATTCAATTCCTATGCGCTGTTATACAGAGTCGCCTGGTAAATATTTACCTGTGCCATTGTTCGTCGACAGCTTGGCGCTGAAAATGAACACGTTACAATCCTTCGAAACGTCAGTCTCACTATGTACCAGTCGACAAGCCGTAAAGCCCAGCAGACATGAATCTCCAGCAATACAGGCATTAGACACTCAAATCTTGTAAACTTCTTATGTGGCTTCTCAAACAAGCTTATTCAATAGAGGTAATGCATTTATCCACCAAATCCTTTTATATTTTTGCACACTTTCTTTTTTTGATGTTCATTTGTTGCAGACTAAAATCTAAACACGTTTCAGACAGAAATAAATTAATAGAATGAAAAATTTATTTCTCCTTGTAGGTCTTTAAATGTTTACCACCTGTACAAATGTTTCGAATAAACTTTCACGTCATGGGGAATTATTTATTTAGTGCCACATAGGGCCTACCATTATTTTCACTTGCACAGTTTTTTCTGGTCATATCGATAAAGTTCTATCGGAAGTCAATGTAAAGTAAAGTAGTGTTAGATTGGTGTGGATCAAATTTCTTTCTCATTGCCAGCACTCTTTAATTTGGGCTTCCATTATCAGATTTTAATAAGATGTATGTTAGTGAATCTGAAGTGAGTTTTCTAGGCGGAGCAGCAGTGAAGGCAACTTACACGTGATGCGTATCTTCGACTTGACAGGACAAGCTTCCGACCCTGTCGCCCGACTCGGCTCAAGCAAAGAAAATCGCTGTACAACAACAAAGATGTGACCGGATTATTTATTGAACATTCAAAATTTATGAGATGTGACGCCATGTAGGGTGGTGGAGGGGGGCTTGCTGGCTGTGCCATCAAAGTCTAAGAAGTCTAAAAGATCTTGGATCCTGAATATGCAAGCAGAAATACGCTCCGAAACGTGGACAACTCTGTACCAATACTCACAGCGCCTTTTCCCGGGAAATTTAAATCTTCAACTCCGCTGTGAGAACCCCAAACGGCGCAGAATATTCATTTCTTCGACGGCAGGGCAAGTCATCCTCTGCTGGTCCTACCCGTCCTTCTGTAACGCAGTATGCCAGTACTAGTTTCGGACTGATAAAAGTGTAAAGTGAAGAAGAAGGGGTATGGTAAAAGTAAAGTGCACCCTAGAGCAGGCCACGAAGGCCCAAAGGGAGAGTATAATTATAGCTCTACTCTTTCTTTAATCTCGGCCATAGATAGGGTGGTTGGTCAACGTCACACCCTGGCCGTTTTACCCCCAGGAAAGAAGCGGTACCCATTGTATAGGTGGCTGGTTGGGCCTCAGGTCGGTCTGGGCAGGTACGGAAATCTCGCCCCCACCGGAATTCGATCCCTGGACCGTCCAGGTCGTAGCGGGTCGCTATAAGGACTATGCTATCCCGGCTCCGAAAGAAGAATCGGTATGGTAAAATACGGTGCGGTGCGAGCAGGATAGCTGCCCCTTTGTTTCTTTGAGAGCAGCCTTCCTTCTGGGGAGTCCAGCTTCAGACGAGTGACTTGATAATGGAGAAGATCCGTCACAGTGTGCAAACACTGTACCAGGCGGGACTTCACGTCCATGAACAAACGTTTGCGCACTGATGACCGCGGAGTAGCGTTCAGGAACGTGGGACTACTTGTCACCACGAGTCAACAAGAACTGGAGTGTCTGGCTGAGGACGATACTCGTTCAAATCCACTTTTGTTATGTCACTCCGGGGTTCTGTGTGAATGTTTTGAGGGTCGTCCACCAAGGTTAGCACTGCCTTACCTATCCGCTGGAGGGTGCAGTCAAGGACCCGCGCTAATATTTAGCTTGGAGTCAGTAATTTTACAGGTGGGTCTGCGACAAGTGATTTCAGGCTACCGCCACAACGTGAGGTCTTCGCTCTTCCGGGATGCTACGCAGTGTAGATTGCTAGTTAGTTACCGAAGTTACCAGTTTTCAAGCTGAGACCGATATGTTGTACCGAAACGTCGGTCACTAACTACCAATCGACGCTGTGTAATGTGGCAGAAGAGCGAAGAATTCTGTGTCTTCGTTTCTTACTCACTGCCATATGACGATGATGATGACGACCAGAATACGGCTGCTGAGTGATAATGATTATAGTGACGTATTTAGGATCGGCATAGCAGTTATGTTTGAATATTAAGCCCAATACCGAGATCTTTTTTTTGTCATAAACTATTACTTTAAAAAGGAAAGTGTCATATATTAATGTTCAATTCGCACCCACACCCGAAGAAACCAGCCAGTATTTTTGGCAGCAGGAACTGGAGTTTCTTCGTCACTAACGATGCAACCTTGTATGGAACCCGAAGACAAGTTGTCGTTCTCACAGACATTCACCACTCTTCTGTCCAAGTCCACGGTAACATTTTGTGGCGCTGTGTCCTGTCTTACGATGACGCCTATTAGGCAATTCGTCACTGCGGCTAAATACGAGTATAGGCTAAGTGTTATTGTTCAAATGCCACGAGCGTTAGCAGTGCCGTTAGCTTCATTTCGCTTTTAACTACGTCGCCTCTAATATTCTGCACTTTTAAACATGGCGTCTCGTGCGTAGCATAGAGATAATTAATAGCATCGCTTTAGTGGTTTCGAATATGCGTCGAACTGATATTTTCACGACATGGAGAACCCAGATGGGTCGGAAGCTTTCAGTGCCATCGTCATTTGTATGCAGCGCTAATTCTGATTCATCCTCAGGTCCACGTAAATAATTAACTATTCCTAAAACTGAAACCTATATTATAAGGCCTTATTGGACACTTCGTTCCTGTTCTTGGGGTTAGTTGTTGGGTATGTAAAGGGATGTGTATATGTGTGTGTGTGTGTGTGTGTGTAAGAACGCGGTTAAAAGGTGTGGTGGATGGCTGAGAGGTAATATCTATTTAGCATACAAAATAGGGTCACATATTGGAGACTAAGAGGTCTACTGGAGTGAGCATTATCAATATGCAAACGACTATAGCACAAAGTACCATGCACATCACTACTAGAGGGTGTTGGGAGGTACAGCCTATATGGTCATTAGCTAGACAGGTGGATAACCCTTACTTGGGCTATAAGATTAGAATTCAAAAGTCATTTCGTGTGGGCTAACAAATTTGTTCTAAGGCCACACCGGAAATACAGGCAAGAGAATCAGATTGACCAGATTTTCACAAGTGTTCTTACGCATTTAGTTTGGAGGAGTGGCTGCAGATGTGCAAGCACAAGTAATTCCTGCCTCAATGTGGCACAGGGCTTATGTATAGGGGTTTTTTTTCCTACATGGCCGACAAGCGCCGGACCAACGCTCTAGTGATTTTCATTAGACTTTCTAAAGGCTATTATCACTGTCATCGTTCGTCTAGTTCCCGTCATCGACTGTTCATCCTCCCCGACACGCTGCGTACGGCGCAACGCTGACAGAGCGTCTGGCGGAGCTTTGGGTCTCCTCTTATCGGTCTAGCGGGGAAAAAAGCGCACTATATTTGCTTATGGCTTATTTAAAGACGTTGACAGGAAATCAGGCTCTACACATAGAATCACGTGACTTTCTAATATTGGGTAATTAATTGGAGTGTGTATAGAAGGAAATGTTCACGGCTTAATTTAAAACACTGCATTGGAATTAATATTGGTCAAACAGCTAGTTTATTAGCAGGGTTTTAATGAAACAACATGTTTCGGCCTACTCGGAAGCCATCATCAGGTTTACAATGTTGGCTATAGGAGACTAATAACAATGCGTGATATGAGGCGACTCCAGCCACCACATTTCAGCACCTTCCTACACTCAGTTTTTTCTCATATACACTTTGTAAGGTATGATGATGAGATCTCAACATCTACCTCATTTCACGCATTGTTATTAGTCTCCTATAGCCAACATTGTACTTCATTGTTACATACAAAAGGGGATGCCTGAACTTAAAAAAAAATTGCATTGGAATTTACACGGAGGAACTGAAGAAAAAGGCGAGATATCTTACCAGATTATTCGGTATAAGGGACAATATTAGAACCAGTTACTACTTATTTGGCACGTCAAACAACTGCTGCCTGTTATGAAACCCCAGCATTAATTTCTTCTGTGACAACCGCCGGTCATTAAACCGTACTTAGAACCAGTTTATCCAGGCTACACCTTCTCTTTCTATTACATTATAATACATTTCAATAATATTCTACCATCTGCTTCTCATTCTCTACAGTTTTCTTTTCCATTCTGGTTGTCTTGCTGAGTTTGTTGTACCGATTACACTTCTTTACATGTCCGCTAGATGTCTCGCTTTGACCGCTCTAATAATGGTTGACGAGGAATAATTACAAAGTTCCTCATTATGTAATTCCCTTCATCTTTACCTCATCCTTCTGAAATCCAAACAGAGAGCCGAAATGTCATGAAGGCAATTAAAATGCAATGATACAAATTTCCCAGCTGCCTAGTTGCACGCCGACTTTCTCTCCCTCTAATAAGCTCGTTATTGTACATTTGTTGCAGTAATTGGGAAGAGACGACAATTAAAATTACATTTACTCCCCTCAGTACCATTTGATTACCTGATAGCCCTCCGCCATTACAAATGCATAAAAATTCAATCTCTTTATGTTTTACTAAAAAACGGTATTAGAAAACATACTGCATTTCCATACGTGACAGCGTGTAGTTTGGTAGAAATTTATTAAGATTTCGGTGGAACCTACATTCTCCGTCTTCAGGGTAGAAGGAATAGCGATGGAGGCTTGATGTTCCTCCGAAAACTTGATAAATATCTACAAGACTTCATGGCGCCATATTTCAGAGCAACGATATTTATAGACACAGTCCTAAGAACCCTTAATATGACAGCGTAATAGGAAAATAGCACGTTATTAGAACGTACAAATGTCGCAGTTTCATTGACATTAGTGATTACATTGCATGCCCCTGAAATTTTCAAAGAACGTCAATATTTCCTAAACTTCCTTAAGCCTGAATCATTTATTGCTGAACGAAAGACGCAATATGGATCGCGTAAGTTATTTAATCTTAAATTACGCCAGTCAGTTCTTTTTACGTTGAATTTGTTAAGCAGAGTTGAAGAGGTAGTTATTTCTTTTGACGGCACTTCCCAAGAATTCACGTGCATATTTGAAGGGAATTCCATAAAATCATGAGTTAAGTTATACCTATAAGCACCACTTACTGTAATATTGAAAGGCTCAGCTGTTTGCCACAGTTGAGAGTAAATATCTCACCACTTTATTGCATAAATCAGTAACTTGGGCAACAAGGCTGCACAATTTTTTATTTCTACGTATTTTTTAAGGCTTTGCAGCAAACCAACCCCGAAAAGCGACAACTAGCTTCGTCTTGTCTTCCAAAATTTTTGTAGGTGATTTTTACTGAAATCTGTCCACACTTTCCAGTTTGGGTTAAAATCGGCCAAGAGTAACGGATAATGTATACGATGACGTACCTACATATATTTGACTACTTTGGTTAATAAACTTACCATGGGTAGTTACCAGTATTCCTACAGTTACCATCGCTACATTTGTTACCATGGCTACTTTTTTTTACCATGGTCACTTTTTACCATGGCCATATTTCTTACAATGGCTACATATCTTACCATAGCTACCTTTTTAACATGGTCACCTTTTTTTACCATTGCCACGTTTCTTACAATGGCTACATGTCTTACCATGGTTCCTTTTTTCACCATGGTCACCTTTTTTACCATGACCATGTTTCTTACAATGGCTACATGTCTTACCATGGTTAACTTGTTTACCATGGTCACCTTTCTTACCATGGCCATGTTTCTTACAATGGCTACATATCTTACCATAGCTACCTTTTTAACATGTCACCTTTTCCACCATGACCACGTTTCTTACAATGGCTACATGTCTTACCATAGCTACTTTGTTGCTGAAGTTGTCTTTGAATTTATTTCGCCATGTTTACCTTTGCAGCTAACATTCCTAAGTTTCCAGTGTTTACCTCGCAACATTTGCTACCTTATTTACCACAATTGCTCTTGGTTTTCAGCTAAACGAAAACGCCAGAAATATTTTGGTCTGCAGACATTTCCAGTCTTGTTAATTCTGCTAACGCTTACAATATTGCCATTGGAGATTTTGAAGACAGAATAACTATTTCCGTATATTTTCGTTCATGGCTTAAGAATTCTGTTGCTAATCCATGCGTGTTCTATGTGCAGTTTTTTTCACGTGCTTTATAAATAAACATATATCTATGCATGATTCATTTACATTTGCATGGTTACATTGAACAAGTAAATACACAAGGGGATATTTTGAGCCGTTTCTTCTCAATCCACTGAAAGATCCCACGTAATGAAACCATTTTGCTGAAGGCAACGTGCTGGCCTCGTAACATCAATTTTGTAACTCGCGCATCCACGATTAAAAGTTGCTTAGTTGTGCCTTTTAGCTTTGCAGTATCAGTTTGCCGATCTGCCAGGGGACGTGTAAGAGAATGGATTTTAATAATATTTGATATTGGTGATTTTTAATACAATACGTTAAGAGTTTTCATTCTTTGTTAAAACACAACACCAAAAAGTAACTGTTTGCATTAAGACCTACCTACAGTTATTGCTGCGCGCGCACTGAGCGTAATCCGCTAAATATGATCGGAACATCTTTCTCATTGTCCTATAGTTCCTAACTTGTTTTGTTAAGAGAGGTTGCGGTTATAATGCTCATAGGCGTAATCTGGGAGGGAGGGAACAAGGGAGAAAAATTATCCTCTAATTCTTTTTTTACCTAAGAATATATTATTTTGGCTACAAAGTTCTAGAGGGGCCAATACAAAAGAGTTTGGATGAGAGTGTGGGGAAGGAGTGTGTATATATTGAGGACTGGCTCTACACCACCTTTCACCTTTTTCCAACTTAACTCCTCTTTTAATTAAAGCCTATAATACCCACGGTCAACTTCGTCCCCCCCCACCCCTTTTCCCACATTTTTATTAGCCAAGTTACGCTTAAGATTATATTGATACTTATAACGTTTTATTCCAGAATATAGGAATAATGGTTGATTTTGTTATCAAGTAATTAACCAACTTAATATACAAATTCTTGTTTTATAATAAGTTTATTGTATGTCTCTACATGTTTCGAACACTATGTGCTCATCGTTAGGAGGTCAAAATTGTGTTACGTGTATACAGCATCTGGTATCATTACACTCTGTAGGTGGCCGTCCCGTGTATGGGACAGAGTGTGACGATACCAGATGCAGTATAATACAATTTTGACCTCCTGATGATGATCACAACAGTGCTCGAAACATGTAGAGACATAATATACTTATTATAAAACAAGAATTTGTGCATTAAGTTGGTTAATTACTAAGATTATACTGAGATGCACGGTCAGCGAAACTTCAAAATTTGATTTTGTAATATTGAATAATTCCGTTCTGACTTCGTTTCGCGATTTTTCTCAGTTGCTTAATTTAATTATCCTCAAGAAGGGGAGGTGCTGCAAGTGAATGATAAAGAAGAATGTGGAAGGAAGTGGTCGCAGCCTATCATACGGCAATATTCTAACAATTACTTAAAAGAATGTTTGAGATAGCACAGAAGTCACTGAGAAGTAATTGCTTTCACCATAGCAGAATTAATGTGGCATTATTATGGCTGATGTCAATGCCTTGCCATCCCTAGACCTTGCTAATGATATCGAACAGAAATGAGCACGTTATATCCAACTAAATGTCGAAATGTTACAAATATAGTTGTCATTCTGCCGATCCCAGCGGCGAGCGGTCTGGGACGTGGGTCTGTGGTCGCTCGCTTGCTGGGGTTGCGGGTTCGAATCCCGTCGAGAGCAAGGATGTCTGTCTCTTGTTGAGTGCTGTGTGTTTTCTGGTAGAAGTCTTTCTATCCGGCTGATCTCTCGTCCAGAGAAGTTCTTCCGAGTGTGGTGTGTGTTAACTGAGTGCTATCGTGAAGCCCCAACAATGAGGAGGCTCTGACCGACTAGGAGCTGTCGAGCTATGGAAACAAAAAGATAATTCTGTACCAAGAGTGAAAACTTCTTATCTTTATATGACAGAATATGACCGATAATGTGACATCCAGAGAGTGTTCCATACAGAGGATAATTCCGCACATTATGCTTATGCCCGACAGCAAATAAGGGCGCAAGGAACAAAAGGAATTCCGCAGCCTGGGGCTTCATAATGCTGGGCCATCTCCGTAAACCCTGCACAGAATTATAGTGTAATTCATAGTCTGTGGACGAAGTGTGTGCAGACACTTCTGTGTAGGGTGCGCGGTGTCATGTGTGCAGACACTTCTGTGTAGGATGTGCGGTGTCATGTGTACAGACACCTACCAAGGTCTTTAGGTGACGGCCTCGTTCTGGGCGCAACTAGCGACACGATATCATAATGGGACGATGTATCTTATGCGCCTCAAACACTTCATATAATAATGTTTAAAATTCAGCTTCTTCCTCACGTGAAATGTACCACGAACACATTATGGTAACCAGACGTCTCATTACCTTTAGAGCAAAGTCACTGTTCATAGTGAGAATTATACGAAAGAGTGGCGTACCCAGGAATTTTGTTCGGGGGGGGGGGGGTTCAACAAAATTCAGTTGAGGACAGAGGGCAGAGAGATCGGGGATCTGGGGGCGGTAGCCCCCTATTCAGGGGTTCTGGAGGCAGCTGTAATTTGGTAGAAGAAATTTCATTTCATACAGTAAAATTTTCTTAATTTTTGGTACTTTAAGACAATTTATGATGACAACCAATTTATTTGTCATTGCTAATGTAAAACAATTGCGAACCGGCGGTAGTTTTAGAATTTTACTGCCTTTTTACCGAACATCTTGGGAATGTTGGCGTCCTAAATTCAGCAATTTTTAACACAATCGGGTTGAGCTTGGCACGATTTTGGAGGGCCTTAGGAGTTTCGGGGGGGGGGGGAGGTTTTAACCCCCCAAACCCCCCTTCGGTACGCCACTGATACGAAATACATTATAACACAGCCTTAGCGAAATGTGGAATTTTTTAACATAAAGAGAAAGAGAAGTGTTTTTATATAAAGACGCTGTGGATTGATAAGTTCATATAGCATCAGTTTAGACGAATGCATAAGTACAGAGTTTTGATGGAATAATACTGACAAGGTAAAACTGGGCTATTAAGCAGCGAGTAGTGTTAATAACTTACCGACGTTCAGGACAACCTATCGGTCTCATCTTTAAGTGTCGACATTTGAAGATGGAACAGATAGGCCGTCCCGAAAGGTCGGTAAGGATTTACAGCTACTCCCTGCATAATATCCCAGAAGAGCGCGGTTCTTATCTACTTCGCGGCGGAAGCGTGAAATCACGCGAAAGGAAAACTATTCAGGCTCCAGTTCGTCTAACACTTATTCCAGACGAAATGGCCTTGGATCGAAATCTAGCCTCCTCGGCGAGAAGTCGGACAATAACAGCATTTTGAATTCTTCTAATAAAACCAACTGGATGCACTAATATCTCAAATTTATTTTTGGAATAAAACTCTACATGTTTCGGACAGTTCCTCTGTCCACCATCAGGAGTTTTTCACTGTATACACAACAATGGTATATGTCATACAGGTTTGCTGACAGCTTGGGAGCAGGATCAGGGCGGAAATCAGTGCATTTAGTTGGTTTTATTATGAGAATTTATTACGATGTCCGGTCACCTGAACGTCAAAAAGCGTTTTGAATGTAAATAAGAATCGGTATATATATATGTGTGTGTGTGTGTGTGTGTTTATTGTACATATTCATATTCAATCTCTTCTTTCAAGAGTTGTGGTACGGATCATGGAAGAAACATTGCACGGCAGAAAGCCGCTCTGTAGCAGAATTTACAAATTTAAAGAGGGCTGTTCCGTGCCTCACGGAAATAGGCACTGGCTTGTAACAGTGAGCGACCGACTTAATCCAGAGTGATGTCATGCAAGATTCGTAGTGGCACTGGAGCAGGTTTATATCTTGCGATTTTTTCCAGCTGATGACCATTCCACCATTTCTCACTGCTCATGTATTACCATTCGCTGTGGTGCGCAATGTGTCTGACCACATTCTCGTTGTGCATCGAAGTTCGGAGCTTCGTTGCTAAACTGGCAGATGGCTGAACACCGTATGAGGAGGTTACGTATAAAAGTAAAAGACAGGCAATGTGCGTTTAACGTGACTTTGGTGCCTTTTGGTGCAACCATTGGTGCAGTGGAAAAACAAAAAAATATTACATATTCTAAGAGTGTTTTTGTAGCCGGAGTTATCCAACATAAAATGCGCACGCGCCATATTGTCATTGGTGCTCTACCCAGCTCCACCAAATTTTTCCACATTATCTCATAAAAGATATATTAGAAAAGAGTTACTGAACATAAAATATTTAATTTAATTTTTTCTATAACTTTTATCTGAAACTTTTTCTATTCCAATAAGAACTGAGCGATATATATATATATAAGGGACCGCCTCTGTGGTCTAGTGGTCAGAGTTTCTGGCTACAGATAAAGAGGTCCCGGGTTCGATCCCCGGCGCTACCAGATTTTCTGAGTAGTAGTGGGTCTGGAACGGGGTCCACTCAGCCTC
>Ga0131853_10008474_pt1 | contig 18745 bp, 23 predicted proteins | sample TergutLab28metaG_FD_92764 | JGI IMG/M metagenome (GOLD analysis project Ga0131853, IMG submission 92764) | Labiotermes labralis P1 segment gut microbial communities from Petit-Saut dam, French Guiana - Lab288 P1 (version 2) (version 2) | ecosystem: Host-associated > Arthropoda: Insects >...
AAACGGCGTAGACAAAGTAACAACAGTGTATACAGATAGCAGGACGACACTGGAATCACTACACAACATGAATAAACACACATTCCTTACCGAAGATATAAGACGAAAAGTGCAAGAGATGGGAAGCAGGGGTGGACAACCATATTCCTGGTGGACAAAAGCCCATGTGGGAACCACTGGTAACGAACTGGCTGACAAGCTAGCGAATGAAGCGTCAATTAAAACAGAAATACCCATCAGCTACAATAGAATACCAAAAAGTGCCATAAAATAGGAATTCGAGGAAAATAGGAATGTGACCTGGCAGAAGGAATGGGAGACAACAAAGAAGGGGAGTACAACAAAAGAATACTTCCTGACAGTATCGGAGAGACATAAAAGGAAATACACTTCACACGAAACCTAACGACAATAGTAACCGGCCACGGGAACATAAAATCATATCTACACAGGTTTACAATTATAGAAGCACCAGACTGCCCATGCGGAAACGGAAATCAAACAGTAGAACATATATTATTCGATTGCGGAATTCTACAAGAAGAAAGGGAACGCCTAATAGCGGCAGTGGCGAAGACTTAAAACTGGCCCATAACAAAAGATACGCTTATCAAAAGGCACTACAAAGCATTCGCGAGTTTTAAAAAAAAGGTGGACAAAATCAATGAAATTAACACAGTAACGGAATAATAATAATAATTGTTAACACCATATATGCATAATACATACATAATTAATTGTAAATATCACTGAAGATAGATAATCACTGCAGTATTCAATGTAAAAAGCATGTAGTATAACAACTTCATGTAATGGAACATGCCAATATATATATTAAAAACACATACATACGTATTAAAATACATGAATAAATAGGTACACACTTACATACTTATATATATACACCTAAATACTAACATCCATACTTATATTCATACGTACACACATACATACATGCATAGATACAAATATTTTTTCATTCATACTTCCATCCATGCGTACAAACCACATAAATTCATATACACATATATACATACATACTTCCATATAGATGTACATGCTAACTTGAATACGTACCTACATACATACCTAAATTCATGCACGCATACATTCATACATATATACAAACATATATATGTACATATATAAATAATTAAAAAATGCTTACGTGCAAACTTTTATACATACAAACATACCTACATACACACAAATTGATATATACATACATGCATAAATACTTAATTACAATTCTACATACTTACATATAAATGCCACACATCCTTCAATAAGTAAATACACACGCATATATATATAAATACATTCTTACATATATTTACGAACACATATACACACATATATATTCATACGTACATACATATATATATCCATATGTACATATATTCATTCATAAATAAATATATACTTATATGCATACATACATTCATAATAATATGCAGACTTATTTATACACACACATACATATATTCATACAATCTAACAAAATACGCAAACAAGTACATATATAACAACATATATGCAGTCATAGCCACAGGCTTACATATAATGATACATACATGTATTCAAATATACTTATATAAACACTAACTAACATACATACGTAAATAAATGCATAAATTCATACATACTTATATGCATACATAAATCCATGCGTACACACACTTATAATTAATAAAAATTACATATTTAAATTCACACGTGCTTACTTGCATGCATGCCTACATACAAAATTTAATTTATATACTCATACATGCATATATGCATAATTAGATACATAAAACATACAAAATTACGTACATAAATGTATGCATACATACTGTCATACATAAATACATATATAAAATCATACATGCATACACACATATATAAATATATTATACATACATACAAATCTATATACATTTGTAACTTCATGTATAACTACATATATACATGAAAATACACATACCTACATCCATACATATATACATACATTGTTACGTACCTGCATACAAGCATACATATACAAATTCATATATGTATATAAGCATACATACATAAATGCATACAGACATACATACATATACATACACACATACATGCATACGTACATAATATCAAACACGCATACATGCATACAAACACATAGACACAAATATACGCACATACATATATACATAAGAAAATACATGCATAATGCTTAAATATACACATATATACGTAACATCATACATGCTTCCACACATACCTACAAAATTGCATACATACATACTTAGCTACATACATAGATATACACATAAATTCATATATGCATACATGCGTACATATATACATAAATAAATACATGCATGCATATATTCATGCTTTCATACAAACTTATTTATACAAATTCTTACATGCGTACATGCATAAATGCTTATATACGTACATATATATATAGAAACATATATACATACATAATTATACATCATACATGCATACAGGCATATTTATATATACATAAATACATACATTCATGCATAAATACATACATACGTATATACATACATAAATATATACATATTTACATATACACACATACTAACATACATGCACACATATATATATATTCATACATATATACACACTTAAATACAAATATAGTAACATATATACAGATATAAATTATAACATGCATGCATACATCTACAGATACGTACATACATACATACATACATAAGTACATGAATTCGTACATGTATACATACATACACACACACATACATTCAAACGTATATATATATTCAAACACACATAAGTACATAAATTCATACATGCATATATACATATACGTACACACATAAATACATAAAACTTACATACATATATGTATATATACATATACGGTTTCGTACATGCAGTCATGCATTCATGCTTACTACCATACATTCATTCATATATACATATATTTTTACATGAATTCATACATGCAAACAATTATACATGAATACACACATAACGAAAATCTTATATATATATATATACATACACAAATACAATCATACATACACACAAACATACGTACATACATACACGAATTGGTACCTACATGTATACATTGAAAATTGCATACCTACATACGCACATATATACATACATACATACACACTTAGATACATACATATATAAGTATATTTTAGCCAGTCTAGAAAGAAGGGAATGGAGGATAATATATTCCTGAGTCAAAACCCACGCTGGAACATTTGGTAATGAGGTGGTTGATAGACTGGCAAAAGAAGCGGCACGATGTGGAGACACGGGGAACGTGTTCAACAGGATTACAAGAAGCACACTATAAAAATGATCCTTGGAATAAGCCAGGCACAATTAGCAGCGAGAGTGGACAGCGAGCCAAAAAGCTTCGGCAACCAGACAATATTTTCCGACAGACCATGCAAGAGTAAGATCCAAAATATAGATCACACAAAAAATTTCAACAGTGCTGACTGGGTTTCGGATGAATAATCCATGCCTAAACCTGTTTCACCAGAGTGAGGAAGCGACGTGTACATACGGCAATGAATACCAGACCATGGTTCATATACTTTCAATGAGCAAACACGAGCGCGGAACGTGAAGACCTGAAAAAAAATGGAACCAGGCCAGCAAGCAAGGAATAGCTCATAACCAAGCACAAGAAGGAGTTCTGTGCGTTCATTGAATAAAAAGAATTTGACAATCTGAAAGTATGAAATCAATGTACATAGCTGGCTTAACTGAATGAAATAGCAACGAGAGTACTGGAGCATACTCAATAAATCATATTAAAAAACATCCATAAATACATACATACATACTTACTTACGCAAATACATACATAATTTCATACATATATACCAACATACATAAAAACATAATACTTACTTATATATATACAAACATAATAATATACACACCTACATACATACATATATACATAATCACATATATATATACATGCTTACATACATATAAAAATACATACTTTCATACATAAAAACATATATATAATCTAAATATAAATATTAACATACATACTTATAAATAGAAACTGATACGTAAATACTTATATACGTACATACATAAATACAAATTATTTCCATACATACGCATTTTTATATACACATATACTAAAATACCTACACACATTCATACACAAATGTATACATATTTTCATACATGAAAACACACATACACACATAACTAAATACATACATACTAACCAACATTTTTATATCCAAACTTACCTACATACATAATAACATAAATGCACACATGCACACATTTAAACATATATACATACTAACAAATTTATATAAACATATACAAACATACATATATACACACACACATACATACAAACTTACATGTATAAAGTCTAAAATACATACACACAAACTAAAATATGTAGATTAATGCTAACGTATATACATACACACATTCATACATTTATGCTTACATACATACACACATATACACATACATACATACACACCTACATTCGTATACAAATATATATACACATACATCAATCCATACTTCATAAATTATTACAGGCATATACACACACATAAAAACTTATATACCCTTATATATATACATACATGAATACGCAAATACATGTATATAAACATATATAAACACTCACATAGGTAAAAACATAAATTCATATATGTATACATGCATACATAGATCCATGCACATATACATGCATACGTATATATATATACATGAATTCATGCATAATTATATGAATACATGGGTGGACAAATACATACAACTTTCATACATGCACACAAGCATACTTACATACATACATACATACATACGTACATAAATACATTCATACATACATTATTACGTACATACATAAATTCGTATATGTATACATACTTATATACACGCAAATATACATTCATAAATTCGTGTATGCGTACATGATTACATACATACATACAACACAAGTACATACATACATAAATTCATATATGCATACATACGTACATATGTAAGTACATTCGTGTGAAATTAACGTACATATCCATAAATGCAAACATACAGACACACATTAATTCATCCGTGCCTGCTTGCATACGTACATACTTACGTAAATTCATACAAACGTAATTGCATACATGCGTACATACACACACTTTTGTATATACACACATAAAGCCCTATATGCAGACATGCTTATATGAATACATTCATACATACATAAAACATACATGCAATCATACATGCAATCACACATAAATAATCACGTAATTTCATATATATATATATGAATACGTATATACATAAAAAATAAGCACACATACATATATACCTTCGTGTACTTATATATACAAACATAATTTCATAGTGCACACATACTTACATGAATACATACGTACATAAAATTATGCAAGCATACATGCATATATTTATTCTTAAATACATACTTACCTACGTACATACATATACATACATACGTACATACATACATACATTATTCAATGTACTTATACACATACTAATAAATATGCGTACATGTGTGCATACATACATAAATGCATAAATTCATACCTGAATACATACATACACAAATACTCATTCATGCGTATATACATTCAAACAAACTTACGTACGTAATTATATACAAGCATAGATTCATATAATATAAACATACAAATATACACACAAAAATTCTTAAGTATATACATGCATGCCTGCATACATATATATACAAGTACATACATATATACACACACAAATTCGTGTATACATACATGCATACATATATACATTTTACATAATTACTTATACACATAAATTCTTACATGCATACAAACATACATATATACATAAATTAGTACATGCATACTTGCATAATGCATATATTCACGCATACATACGTACATAGTGCATAGACACATATATACATGCAAACACACATACATACATAATTTCAGTCATGCAATCATGCATTCATGCATACATAAATATATCCATTCATACATACATACAATCTTACATAAAATCGTACATGCAAACAAGCGTAGATGCATACACACTAACATACAATTATAAAGATATGAATACATACGTGGTCTGTAAATAAAATAATGGGACTGCCTGCGTATCGCACGATCTGACAATACTGCGGGCTTTCCCTTCAAATGAAGGTTAGATAATAGTCTCATAAACTTCTAGTATGAGTTTCAACTTGCTAGCGTCAACACGCTAATTTTAGTGCGGTTTCTTGTGAAGCAGTTTTTATGTGTGTGTCACGGAAATGTAAGAGCTCAATTTCGAGCAACGATGTGCAATACCTTTTCGTGTCAAATTTGGGAAACCGGCATTGAAACTTTCAACAAACTGAAACAGGTGTATGGGGAGCATGCTTCGTCTAGATCACAAGTGTTCAAGTGGTTTAAGGCATTTTCAGAGGGCCGTGAATCCATCGAAGATGAACCCCGCTCTGGAAGACATTCAACTTCAAAAACTGATAACAATGTGGGGATAGTGGGAGCCCTTGTGCGGTCAGACCGTCGACTCACAGTGCGAATGATCGCTAGTGAGTTAAATTTGAACCACACTACGGTTCATCACATTTCAAGAGAAGAAGTAGCCATGAAAAAATTGTGTGCGAAGTTTGTTCCCAAAAACCTGACAATGGAACAGGAGGAAAATCGGAAGGACGTGTGTCTTCATCTTGTGAAACGGATCAAAATGGACAGAAATTTCAGGAATAATGTGATTACCGGTGACGAAACACGGATCTTTGAGTAGGATCCAGAAACAAAAAACAAAGTAAGGAATGGCACACACCTGCATCACCACGTCCGAAAAAAGCGAGAAGGAGCAAATCAAAAATAAAATCCATGCTCATTTGCTTTTTTGACATTGAAGGGATTGTCCATACAGAATTTGTGCCTCAAGGACACAGTGTTAATTAGTTTTATTACCGTGAAATTCTTGAAAGACTAAGAAAAAGAGTTGTTAGCGTGCGACCAAGCATTGCTGACAATTGGATGCTCCATCACGACAACGCCCCTTGTCACACGACGATCTCTGTGATCGAATTTTTGCTAAAAAGTGCATTCGTGTTGTTCTAAAACCCTTATAATCCCCTGACCTGAGTCCGTGCGACTTCTTTTCTCCCAAAACTAAAGTTTCACCCTATAGGACGCCATTTTGGGACGGTGGAAAACATCCAAAAAGTTGTAACCGACCAACTAAAAGCGATTCCGTTTAGCGACTACGAGCGTTGCGACGAAGGGTGGCAACAACGTCTCCGGAGGTGTGTAGCCTCCCAAGGGAATTATTTTGAAGGGGACAAAGTCGATTTGTAGTTTAAAAGTAAATACAGAGTTATATTGAATCAGTTTCATTACTTTATTTACAGACCTCGTATATACATACAATCATATAAGTAATAAATATATACATACAAATATTCATACATACATGCATTCATATATACATACATTCATACACTTGTACATACATAAACACATTCATACATACATACTTACGTACTTAATTACATACATACCTACATACTAACATGCTTGTCAGTCTAGAGAGAAGTTAATGGAACATGAACGTTCCTGTATGAAAGCCCATGCTAGAATACTTTTCAATGAGATAGCTTATGTGGAGGCACAGTAAACATATTCAATAGGATTCCGAAAAGCACACTATATCAAGAAGCCAGATAACATTCCAAGTACAATTAGCCGCGAAATTGGACAACGAGCCAAATAACTTCCGAAAACAGACAATTCTTTCCCATATTCCACGATAGACTGACAAACGAAATAATGCTCATTTTAAAAATATGTGCAGTTCTGTCTGGGCATGGGATGACGAAGTCTTACCTACACCGGTTTCACGTGAGAGAGGAAGCGATATGCACATGCGGCAATGAATAACACACCATGGATCATATTCAGTTTCAATGCGCAAACACCAGCGTCCAACATGTGGTATTGAAACAACAAATTGGAACCTGGCCAGCAAGCAACGAATTCTCATAGCAAAGCAAAAGTTGGAATTTTTTGCGTTCATTGAAACAATAGGCTTTGACAACCTTAACTTTTATACGACGAACGCACCCGATCCTTTTAAATCGGTATCTTACGAACGCACCAAATGTTCCGCACATTCATGTATAGGCTTACTGTTATGGCCCCACACGTCATCTTCACATTGTATAACGTTTTGGGGTCAGATTCGCGCTCCGGGCAATTTACCCAATTATGTACATAAGCACGATGGAATAGCAGTTTCTAGGCACCTGCAATTTTATAAACCCCGTCTGTTTTTTTTATCCAATGCAACCGACTCATTTCCTTCTAAAGAGGCGTTTTGCAGTGGACTGCATTTCGTTCAACAAGTCAGTTCGACCACACACACTGTGAAGCCTCATTCAATCTGCCAAGCGTTTCTGTTAGTGGAAGTCTCTCCAAGAAGGCGTGCATCTTATAAGAATTTTCTTCCTGTGTATCCCGCTCGTCACCAAAAACAAACGAACCGATGACTGATATACATTACAGTTCGTGATCCTGTAGCCATAAAACTGACACATATTATTTCGAACGGCGCAAGATATATTACTGCTAAAAGGGACTAAGTATCAACTACCTGTATATGATAAAATGCCAATGCTAAATTTTCTCAAACGCCAGTGTTACATTTCAGTTCCGTTTCTGCCCATTCGGGTTTGAAATCTAAGATTAACAGGATGCATAAATTAGCTCGTACAAATAAATATAGGTAATTCCTAGCAGTTCAGTGAGATAATGATTTTTCCCAAAGCGGAAAGCTTAATTCGCAAATTCCGATTCGGTTACAATTGCAACTGCAGTTTGATATATAGAAATAAACAGACTGATCTGTAAATATTAGAGCGATAAACCAGCTGAAATGATATGGCATTTCACTGCATTACCAGTTGTTCTAACTTCATAATAATAAACTGGACTGAATGTTAATTTCTGAGTCAGCACTCTGCAATATTTGTGCGTATGAGAACGGGGTTCCTATACCCGAACCGGATATCTGAAATGGTTTGGGACAGCGAGAGTGAGGAAGCCGCGGCGTCGAGCGACTGCATAATTTATTTGGGCAATGGAATTTTAACTATTATTAGAGTGCCGCTGGAATTTCTCTGTTTTAGTTAATCTTTCCTTGACGAAATAAGAAAATATGTAGACTCGATTCCCCTCGCAAAATATGCTGGAAATTATGACGCTAGTCGGTAGACCCAACAGCACTCAACAAAGTTTGGTCAGTCTCGGTTTGTGAAGGGGAAGCAGCTAAATTGTCGCGTGTGAACTGCGATTGTTGTGAAGAAAAAATTTGTTCGTGAAATTTTGAGAAAGTATGGTGTGCGTGTGAAGTAAGATGATTTTTCTGACACTACCAGGCAAAGGCATCGCTCCACAAATCTTCGCGCTGAAATATCCTGTGCATACGTCAGGCCCGAAACAGAAACGTAAGTAAAATGTTCGAGAATTATAAAACATTTATATTAACTTCCTGCGTGTAGGCACTAAACATTTCTAATGAATCAGTAGCGTACCCGGCAATATTGTTCGGGGGGGAGGGGGGTTTACAAACTCAGATGAGGACAGAGAGAACGGGGTTCTGCTGGAGGTAACCCACTAGTCACGAGTTCTGGAGGCAGCCGTAATTTGGCATAAGAAATTTCATTTCATATCGTAAAATTTTCTTCATTTTTCGGTAATTTAAGACTATTTATGACGACAAACAATTTATTTGTCATTGCGAATGTAAAACAATTGCGAACCGGCGGTAGTTTTAGAATTTTACTGCCTTTTTACCGAACGCCTTGGGGTGCTGACGTCAAAAATTAAGAAATTTTTAATAGTTTTCTCAGTCGGGTAGAGTTTGGTACGATTTTGGAGGGCCTTCCGAATTTCGGGGGAGGGGGATGACACCCCAACACAACCCTCGGTACACCACATTACTGAAAATTTTCTTTTACTGAAATATCTCTGATTTATTCGCAAGAGTGAAGAATATTTAATTTTTTCATCAATTTCTGTTCATAATTTATAAACGTTTATAGGCAACCATGCGCAACTATTTCAAGAGCTGTCCAATATAAACACTGTAACAGGGGCACGAAGATTAAATTAAATGCCATAAGGTATAGGTAAATTTATGAAAAATGTACATATTGGGTTAATCGGGATGAAGTAATAACGAGGGTAATATAGCATGTTTAATAGATCATTATTAAAATTATTTATATACATGCATAACAACATACATACATCAATACTTACACAAATACATACAAACGTACATACTTACATAAAAACATACACATTTACGTACATACATACAAACATAATAATATAAATAACTTGACACATTTATACTTACATACATACACACATACATATACACATACACACATAAATACATACACACGTACACACATACTTATGTATTCATACATACACACATGCATACATAAAAAAAACACATAATTACATTCATATAAGGGTGTCCCAGGACGAAAGGATCTAAATTCGGGAGAGTGTTCCTTAGGTCAAACTATACCGATATAACCCAAAACGCCTATATCCAAAGTTAAATGTTTACGGAGAAATTAGCCAGAGAAGTTTCAAACTTTGACAGCTATTACTCACTTATTGATTACCAAATACATATTGAAACTGGCAGGAATATATGATTTCTGTAATGTTAATATCGGTATATAACATCAAATAACTTGTGAGTGTTATAAAGCCATTAAATAGAACTACAAAAAAGCTCGCAAACGCGTCATAGTTGTCCAATAACTTCCAACCACTATACACTGCCAGCAGATCCTCGACAGGGTTGCTGTGAACTGTATCTGGCGATAGCGTAGAAATGCAGCCAAAGGAGGGGGGTCTATCCCTTTGTGTGTACGATGAATAAAATTAGTGGAACACACCTTAACTAATATTATATTAAAATAAACTTAGCAATACCAGCTCGGGTGAAGATAGAAGATACACTTACCTTCTTAGCTACAGGAAGCACCTACAGAACTCTAGTAAGTGACGATGCATTTCAATCGCATTTGATTATTTCTACAGTAAATCTAGGTTTCATAACAGAAATTTGTGGTAGGTTTTGCTTTAAACTGTACAATGGAAATAATTTGAATAACACATTTTGATGTTTGACTTACCCTCATGTAATCCTGGGGAACATAAGCGCCTCACAATTTTCGATAACGGCTTGAGAAATGGCTGAAGGAGAAATGTTAGTTGAAAATTTCATATCTTCGAAAGCCCGTCCAGTGGCAAGATATATTAAAGTTAATGCCAAACTTTCCTCTACCGATAAAGAATCTATCATAACTGTATTTTTTGTGGTCGAATATAGAGTAATATTTTTGAGCAGTGCATTGAATAGTTGATCGTTCTGGTTTACAGTACTTGTTCGAAGTGGACTCTTCCAGGCGCTATGCAGTATTCCGCGCGTATCTTCAGTGACCCAGTAGCACAAGGAATGTTGTGAGGCTGGTTTTTTATCTGTTCTGCCGCTGCAAAAATACGACGGCGCAGTGCTGCCCTTGAATCGACCGTAGTTACGTAAACTAAGGTCTTCATGTGGACCCAGAGGTAATACAATCTCTCTTTCAGAATGCAAAGCAAAGCTCGGAAGATAACCATTGTCACGCAATGAATGCTCAACACGCGTAAATACGCGTTTAGACGGAATTCTCCTTTCGGGGTAACGGCGTCGGTATTCGTTTACGGCAGCACTTGCATTACCATCGCAATATCCGTAAACATAATGTATATCGCAATATTCAACGTGGGTATAGAGAAAAGGCATTTTAGTACCTCAAAGTTAACCAAATCACTGTCTTGCAATCACAAGCACAAAACGTATATTAGCACTTCAAACGCAATCAACTGATTGCCTATCACATCTCACGGCTACTGCAGGGTTAGCGCTTTGAAGGTCAAGTGCATATGACTAGTATGACGTCACGTACAGGGTACAGTCCGCAGACACAAAAGACTTCCACACTCTTCACTGGCCAATATCTCCGTAAACATTGAACATTGTATATAGGTGTTTTGGGTTATATCGGTATAATTTGACTTAAGGAACACTCTCCAGAAGTTAGATCCTTTCCTCCCGGGACACCCTGTATATACAAATATACATACATTAATATACCTATAATAACATACATACATATCTACATAAACACATATATATATATACACTTCTATACGTACATACATATATACACATGTACAATCATACTTGCATATATACAAAATTATATACATGTATACAAACATATACACAACTATTCTTACATACTTGCATATACATATATATATTCATATATACACATACATATAAAAATATATTTAAACATACATATATATACATTAATTCATTCATCCATACATATATACTAGCATACAAACTTACATTTATATATAAATATATGTATACATACATACATACATACTCATATATACATAAATACATAAATACGTACATTACTTAAGAACATATATATTCATACACACTTACATACATACATAAATACACATATACATACATAAATTCATATATGCGTACATGCATACAGGCATACATGCACACATACATATATACATATACAAACATACATACAAACATAAATTCCTATATGCATACATGCATAATGCATACTGTTATACATACATACATGCATACATACATATTTACGTAAATTCATAAATGCATACAAGCTTACTTACATACAAGCAAAGATACACACATACATATATACATACACCAAAAAATACATGCGTACATTCATACATGCAAACATATATACATATGTTCGTATACATATACATACATACATATATGCTTAACAATTACATACACACATATATACATACTAGCTACATACATATATATCTAGATACTATCCTATATGCATGTATATACATATAAGTACGCAAAGACGTTCATCCATTCATACATACATACATACATATATATATACATAAATTCATTGATGCATACATGTATATACACATACATATATACACAAATTCATACGTATATGCATGCATGACTACACATATACATTCATACATACGTACATATATTCCTACATGCATATATATAAGGTGTCTTAGGGGAATGTGCTAGAATTCGGGAGGGTTTTCCTTGTGTTAAAATGTATCGAAATAACCCAAAACACAAATGTCCCAATTTGATCGGTTACAGAGTATGTGCCCAGATAATTTTGAATTTTTGTCATATTTTACACAATTATCGATTACAAAATATGTATTAAAACTGGCAGGATTATTTGTTTTTTCTAATATTAATACCCGTAATTAACTTCAAACTATATCGTGAGTGAAATAAAGTCATTAAATTGAAGTAAAAAACACACGCATTCATTTCATAATTGTAAATAGATTTCCAAGCAATATACATGAGAAGGTCAAGCGGTAACGTAATGTGGCTGACTGCGCATTCCGGTAAAAGCCTACTACATAAGTGTACCAAAATAAGTACCTCCTTTACAGTAATTTTTCAAAGCGTCCTCAACGAGCTGCAATTCATTTTCCGGCACGCATCAAGAAGGAATTAATAGCGGAAGAACTGTTGTTTGGATTGTTGTGGATGTGTTCTGCCGCTGCAAATATACGATCGCACATTGCTGCTATGTGGCTAGCGCGAGATGTATTGCCGTCATATGACACCACACTCAAGGATGGAAATGGAATAGATTATCAGCTGATATATACATTGTGTTATCCCGCAAGAAGAACACACTACTCTCTGGCCATTATCTCCGATATCGTTTAACTATGGAAATAGTTGTTTTGGGTTATATAGTGCAAACATTAACAGATACTAAACCTTCGCGAAGTCTGCCACATTCTTCCTGGGACACGCTCTATACATATATGCATATATGAATACAAATATACATACGTACTTATATAAATACATATATACCTACATATATATAAAAATTAATACATCCATTTATACATACGTTCACGTATATAAATTCTTTAATGAATAGACCCATATGCGAATGCATACGTACATACGTACATAAACACATGCATACATAACTAAATACATACGTACATACATACATAATTACATACATGCATTCATGCATGCATATTTACATATATACATAAATTCATACATGCGTAAACACACAAACATACATGCATAATAATAATCATCCTTAGTTACATAAATACACACATATACATACATATATATACACATGCTTGCCTACATACATTCATACATGTATATATAAGTGCAAACAGACATCCATACAAACACACATACATAAATAAATTCATCCATACAAACATATATATACACATATGATCATACGTACATAAAACCTAAAATGAAAACATATTAACATACATACAAACACATGTATTTACATAAATTTGCATACATACGTACATATATACAAACATATAAACATACATATATCCAAACACAATATATATACATAAATAAAAATATTCATACAAAGTAGTTATTAACAAACATACATAATACACATACATACATCATACATACATATATACATATATTAATACACAAATACATATATATACGTATACAATCATCCATACATGCCTACATATTAATTTACATATAAGCATAAATAAATACATCAATACACTCATACACATATAATTATTATATACATACGAACACATCTACAAACATACATATAGACATATATACACTTATAAATACATATATTCATACATACGCACACATATTCATAAGCACTAACACACGTATACGTACATATATACATACATATATATACACGCATACATACATACATGCACACTAACATACATACAAATATGGATACATACATACTTACATACATTCATACATCCATAATTAAGTACGCGTATATTAACATACATGAATACATAAACACACATGCATTCTTACATATTTACATACACATACAGAAACATACTTACGTCCATATTTACACCCACATACATGCACGCATACTTAATGAAAACATAAATAACTATACACATAAAAAAACACATATATACACAAAAATATATACATACATATCTGCATACATTTATTCTTCCACACGTACACGCATACATAAACACATACATACATAAATTCATATATTCATAAATGCATGAGTCATAATACACAATATGTACATATGTAAATATATACGTACATAAATACATACAAACTTATATACATACGTATATAAATATTCAGAAACCTACATACATAAATTCATATATGTAAACACGCGTACATAAATACACGCATACTTGTATAAATACATAAATTCACACACTCTTACATGCATACATAAGTGGACACATAAATAATTAAAATCATATATGCACAGATGCGTACATGGATACATAGCTCCATACATACACACATCCATACATGCAAACAAATATATAAGCACGTAAACATACATTACTACGTACATACATACAAAAATTCCTATATGCATACATACTTGTATACAAGCATATATACCTACATACATACATACATACATAAAATCTTAAAAGCGTAATGCTTACATACAAACATACACGCAAAAACATACACGTATCCATAAATACATACATCCATACATACCTGTATATATAAGATATTCATGCTAAAATACACGCATATATGCATAAATGCATATATATACATAATTGTAACCGGACCTGCTTGCATACATACATAAATTAATAAAAATTATTTGCATAAATGCATACATATAAACATACGTACATGTAATCATATATGCATATATGCACACATTCACATATACTTAAAAACATAATGCATATATGCATAATACTTCCAAGCATATATTCATAAATTGCGTAAATTCATACATGTATATATGAATACATGCTTAAGTATACACAAAGAAATATAAACACACTTACATATACATTCATTCATATATACATATATAAAATCATTCATCGTTACATGCATACATACATACAAAAATTCATATATGTATATAAACATAACATAATACATACATAATATATATATAATTCGTGTATATATACACACATACTTACATACATGCTTATATGTATACATACATACCTACATAAGTACATAAATTCATACTTAAATACATAAATACATACACACATAAACACTTTCATACGTGTATAGTTCAAACATTCACACGCACATAAATTCATACATGCATACACATACATACATACTAGTATACATAGAAGGAATCGTACGTATATAGATGCATATATGCACACATAAATATATAGATTCATACATGCATATATACACATATAAATACATACATAAACACATACATTCATATATACATACATGCATACATATTTACATACAAACATAAATTCTTACTTGCATACAAGCGTACATCTATACATAAATTAATACCTGCATATTTGCGTAAATACATATATGCATGCATACATACATACATATATCCGTACATACATACATATATACATGTCTACATGCATGCATACATGCGTACATACGTACATAATTTCATATATATAATCACACAATCACGCATACATTCATTTATACATTTATCTTTACATAAATTTATAAGGCAAAGAAGCATACATACATATACACAATCATACAATCGTACATGTATAAATACGTACATATTTACACACACACATATAGAGATAATACACACCTACATAAACATATATACATACATAATTTCATACATACATTCATAAACACATACATACATAATTACATACTGACAAGCATACGTACATAGTTAATTACATTCATACCTACATACATACATAGTAGCCAGTCTAGAGAGAAGGGAATGGAGGATGAAATTTTTTTTAGTCAAATGTCACGCTGGATCATTAGCAAAGAGTTGATTGATAGACTGGCAAAAGAAGAGGCAAGATGTGGATGCACGGAGATCTTGTACACCAGGATTCCCAAAAGAAAACTATAGCAAGAAGCCAGATATGATGCCAAGCACAGTGGCAGCGAGATTCAACAACGAGCCAAAAATCTTCGGCAAACAGGCAATTCTTTCCCACACTCCATATTAGAATGGGATCCCAAATATAGCAGCAATAAATACAGTTCTGCCTGGGCATGGAATGTCGAAGTCGTGCCTACACTGAATTCTTCTAAGAGAATACGAGACGTGCACATGCGGCAATGAATACCAGACCACGGATCACACTTTGCTTCAATGCACAAACAACAGCGTCAAACGTGAGGTCCTGAAACAACAAAATTTCGAACCTGACCATCAAGCAAGGAAGTTCGAATAACCAAGCACAATTAAGAGTTCTGTGCATTCATTTAATCAATAGATTTTGAGAATCTGAAAGTAGGAAATCAATGTACATAGCTGGATAAAAGTCATGTAATAATACCGAGGTTAGTAGAGCTAGTTTAATAAATCATAATTTAAAAAATATATGTATAAAAACATAGCAAATCACATCCATAAATACTTACAAACAAATACATTCATACATAAAACATACATATTTCATATATACATACAAACATAATAATTTACAAACCTATATACATAAATACATAATTACATACATACATATATCCATATAAACACACATACACATACACATATATACATATATTTTTTTATTAAGAATGCTCCATTACATTGTTTAATACTACATGCTATGCTTCCTTTGATCTCTCTATTGTTCGTTCTGCAGTAAACGTTCGAAATCTATTGAATCTATAAACTTACAAAACACTTTCTTATGTTTGGATATAAGTTCTTGTTTAATTTCCATCCAGTTTCTTTCTTGATTGGTTAGGTGTTTTAGGACCTCTCGCTGTGTGCTGGTCTTCTCACAGTGGATTAGGAGATGATCCATGGTTTGGTCGTTGTGGCCGCATATTTCTCGCGTCGTCCCTTAAGTTGAACAGGTGGAGATATGCCCTTGTTTTCCCGTGTCCAGTCAGCACGGCTGCTAGTTTTGCGGTTAATGTTAATTTTATCCCTAGTCTGTTCTGCACGGATGGAAAAAATTCTTTTGTTGCAGCAGCCTTGTTGTTTGCTGTCCATTCTGCTTGCCATTTTTGTTTGGCCTCTGCTGCTGCTCTGTGGCATAGGTAAGTTTTTGGTATTCTGGTATATTTGTAATATGTAGCGGTACTCCAAGCCGCTTCTTTGGTTACTTTGTCAGCTAACTCGTTCCCGTGTATTCCTGTATGGCCCTTCACCCACGAGAACCTTATTTGCCATCCGCTTGCCACCAGACTAGCAACCTTTTTTCTAATTTCTTCCACCAAAAAACGTGGTTTTTTTAGTTCTGAAGCGAGTCCAGAGTAATCCGGCTGTCATTGAATATTGTTGCCCAGATTTGGTTAATGCTCTGCCTGGAGAGCACTTCTAGTTTGTGTAATGCTTTGAGTATGGCAAGTTGTTCTGCCTGATTGTTAGAGCATCGGTTACCTAGTTTAAATTGTAATTTGGCAATCATTTCACTTCCTTTGAAAATCACTGCTCCTCACCTGACTCCTTGTTCTTGTTTGCTGCCGTCAGTGTGCACTTGGTTTAATGTTTCCTCGTTCCCTTTCACTTCGTTAATTGTCTCAACTTCTGCCGGGTGCGGCCAATTTTGAATTTCCACGTCGCATTCCCATTCTATTTCGCTAT
>Ga0131853_10008475_pt1 | contig 18744 bp, 14 predicted proteins | sample TergutLab28metaG_FD_92764 | JGI IMG/M metagenome (GOLD analysis project Ga0131853, IMG submission 92764) | Labiotermes labralis P1 segment gut microbial communities from Petit-Saut dam, French Guiana - Lab288 P1 (version 2) (version 2) | ecosystem: Host-associated > Arthropoda: Insects >...
AAATTCAAAGAAATTGGGCAAAGGGGTGTTTAAAAAAAAAAAAAAACCCAGCACAAACAACAATTTGAAAAAAAAAGCCCTGTCCCCCCCCCCCCCCCCAACCAAACAAAAAATAAATAAATGTAAAGCACTCTAGAAATGAAGATGATAAAGAAAGAAAAAGCACGGTGAGACATGGATAAGGCAGGCAAACAAGTTTCAGGCCGAAGTAAATACATACAAGAAGAGAGCTCATGGACAAAACCAAGAAGAATAGAGAAAGACCATACACACCATACTGCAAACATCAATGAATGATATTCATTATAAGCAAATAAATAACATAAGAACTTGAAAATTATCAAAATATTTATTTCACAAAACATGAACAAAATACATATTCAATAGTTATTTAATACAAAACAAACTCCTTGCCCATTTTATAAAAGTGCTTTGCACATGTAACACAGGGAGAAGATTATGTACAACTTTACATTTTGAAACACTACAAAAGTTCTGAATGACTTCTAATTACATTAGACACATATTTCATACAGCAAAGTGACAATATATTAACAGGTAGTGTAGAATGTAGTAGCAGAATTTATACTTTAGTTATTCTTTTTATCTTCCAAAGCTAAAATAGAAGCTCTGAAAATAAAAACAGACAGAAGAATTATTAACTATAACTACATGGCTTAGCTCAAGGACAAAAATAAACAAATGATACATACACCGTAGGACACTTGGTGCCGGGTGTATTAAATCATAGAGCAACTGATATGACGCATTCTGGTTAACTGCTGATTTGACAATAAAACTAAACACATTCAGTACAATAAAATGAACATGCTCATACATTTAACAAGACTATAATATCCATATCATAGTAGATGAATAATCTACTGGTGATTTATCACAGAATCAAATAAAAAAAAAATAGAGCAATGGAAGGAAATGACTGAATTTTTGTAAACATAAAAGAATTCAGCAAAATATGTACATCAGATACAGATGGGCTGCACAAATTTTGGGTGCCAGGTTATACTGGCGACTAAATTTTGTACAGTTGTGCCTACAATTTTACGTGGCTCCTAGATTTTTAGAACTTTTGTGAACCCCTGAGTCACAGAAATATCAAAGTTCTGATTAATAATGCAAATTTATTATACTGCTTTCAATTACACGTAAAATATTATATTGGCACTGTATGAAAACGTGAATATTAGTAACTGAGTGGCTGCCATTTACCAGCACATTATGTAGAAACAATTTTCAATATTTCTTGTCTGTCAGTCTTTAATTCAGTTACACATTTCACAATTTTCTGTTTTCTTACACCTTGAGCAATCCATCTCAAACTGACTCAGAAGACAGATTTCACAGCTTATACACCTCAAGAAAAATCACTGCTGTTACAGACAAGTACCATGATGTAATTTCAAGCAGCCATGAATGGTTTTTTTTTTTTTTTAAGAATACAGAAAATGTGGTTGCTTTTATGATTAATCTGAAAATTCAGGCCTTCTGGGATGTTACATTGTCACTGGATAAGTAGCTCTGGACATTTCAAAAGATCATAGCACCTTCATCTTCAGGTCAAGAAGTCTCATAAGGCTTCCATACTCAGAAGATGAAGCCACTATAATCCTTCAAAACATAACTTTTTAGCCAGTAATACAGCTTTAACTTCCCAGAGAAATGGAATCTTCAGCAACACAAACTGTGGTGACCTCAAATCTTGCATCACAAAGTTTGTTATTAAATATGCCTACTGTCAAACCTATTGCTAGAGGCAAGCAAGAATGTCCAGGTTGTTTCTATGAAGAAGAAAGCTTCACAAACTATTATGCACAGGTATGCCATCTCTTAAAACATAAATCAAAATCCTGTAACACACAATCAGTATTTACCACAATGAATCATGATGTCCTAGCAGAAATGATTCATCAGCTTAATAAGTACTTGATTTTAGTAATATGAGCAGCATGTACATTTACTATCCAAACAATCAACAAAATTATGATAATATCATTTTCACAGCTTAAAGCAAAAAAAAAAAAATATATAAGCAGAACAGAAAATATCCACAGTTACAAACATTAAGTGAAATTTAAAATCACATATGGCAAATTACAAGCATTATTTATATGCAGTACGTTTACAACTAGAGTCAGAATTGACCATTCATATACAGAGATTTATTTAGCAAAAATATCTTATTTTGTTCGTATTTAATATCCACGACAACTTGATGATAGCATCATAAAATATATAGGTAAAATATAGTCAAACATAACTGTTTAATGATTTTTATTAATAAGATTTTCTTACATTACTTCTCTCAATGACATGTTTCAGCTCTAGCTAAGAGCCATCTTCAGGTTGATCACTACGACTTCCATATATCAACTTCCACAGACCCAATACTACGCCGCTACAAGAAATGAACCAATGAAGAATCCACAACATAGTTAAATAGAGACGATTTTCCTAATTACGGTACCCCCACCATTCTCCGTGATGTGATATCCTGCACCTTTATATTTTATATAAAATAATACTTTAATTTACACTAAATTAATTCAACACTGTTACACAGTGTATTTAATTTTTAACTCAATTTTATTTATATATATATATAATTGTATAGTTTGCCTTGCAAAGAAAAGTGACCAACCTGAAGATGGCTCGTAGCTACAGCCGAAACACGTCACTGAGAGAAGCAATGTAAGAACATCTTATTAATTAAAAAACATTAAACAAGTTGTGTTTGACTATATTTTACGATTCTATACAACACAACAGGGATGTCTCACTTGAAAGTGATGACAGCATCAGTTGACAGAAGGCTACAAGTAATCTGAAATCTCACATATCCTTATTACCTAATTTATTAATTTCTTTTTAAGACTGTAAGTAAAAAATTTGTTTCCCACCTCCTCCCCCAAGCCAAGATTTAGTTATATTTACACCTACATAAAAGCTTTCCCCTATTTCTTTAACTTCTTGTTTCCAATGAAACAAATTTCACTGTATCATGGTCTGCCTTTCCTTTAAAATGTGAAAAAAAAAAAAATGAGAGTTTGCATTCAGGACCCATGAACATAGGGCAGCTGTGCAAGCCAGGAGATTTACCAACAGAAAGAAGGGTTAAGAACTACATTACACTGACATTTTTAAACATTATACAGAATGTACATGGATCTGTTCCTGAGAAAGAGATCATATTTGAAGCACGGAGAGGGTTCAACCATGACAGCACTAGCAAAACTGTTCAGCACAGACTTGTATGTCCTGTACTGAGCATTAGGACAGGTGTTATAAACAGCTTCTTTCACCTGAAGCAAATACAGGTTTAGTTCATTTACCTCAACATATGGCAATGTTATCTTAGCAAACATATTACAACAACATGTAACTAAAGTCCACACAGAACTAACATACAAAATGGATAACTATAAACAGGTAGTAATAAAAACACAATATAAACATGCACATGCAGAAATGGAATAATTTTAATAAGCAGATGCCCTTCTTTTTATTTCAGCCCAAAAACTATGAAAAGAAAAAGGAATAGTTTTTTTTTACACTTATGTAGCAAACCAACAAACGCACAATGATAAAACATGTTCTATCATACATTGAAGTTCACCGACATATTTCGGCCAAAGTACAGATGTAACGTGTATTAATTACCCAAACTGCATAAGTAAAACCACTTTATATTTCACTTATGCAATTTGGGCAATCGTTATATATTATCTGTATTCTCGTAAAACACCCTAATCATGGTCAAAGAAGTGCAGCTGTTGGTTTGCTACAGAAGTGTATGGATTCCTTAATGCACAGATATGGAACATACATAAAGGAATAATTTCTACTGATTCATCAACAATCTCACTCGAATGGTGCGAACTGTGCATGTCAGACTGATGTCACGACTTGCCTCATGCAGTCCACAACGAACTCATTCCTGGTTTGATCTGGTGATTCCAATTCACTCAGTGCCCTCTGCAGCGTTGTTATTGCCTCTTCAGAGAATCGCTGTCCTTTCAATGATGTCACAACCTCTGCTTGTCCAGAAAAACCTTTTGCAGCTTTCAGTCCAGGAGGTACCATCAACATCACATCCTCAACCATTCCTTTGTTCACATCAATCGTGATACTAAGCTCCTGGTTTGTTAACTCGTCCTTTCCAAGAAGTTCTTGTGGGACTTGGAATGTACGAGTCACAGTGAATTTCGGTGACTTACCAAAACGCCAATCCCAGCTGGCAAATTCGGCACGCAATTTGTCCAGACCTACACCCGACAAGATAAAAGTACTTTATAGTTTCTAGTCAAGTACTCAGTTGTATATTCTTAAGCTATTTAATGATAATCTTTCAGCCGCAAAGTCTACACGATCACCCTTTGTACCTTGCTCGCCCCGATGTGCTCAGTCTGGCAGGAGAATCACATATAGTTTCAGATGTTTTTTTTTTTTAACTTATTGATTTATTTATTCACATACACTTGATATAAAAAGCGTGCTGATATGAAGTTAAACAACTAAATCATTTTCTATAAAATAACACAATCATTTCTTTGGACTCACTCACATCACTTTTGTACGCGACTGCTTTCCTCGCTGGACTGCTAGAATCTGTTAATGTTTCTTCATTTAAATCTCTCCCCAAACAACCCCTCCTACCTATCACTAATGGTTCCTGAACATACGCTGACAGATTAAACTTATAACGCATGACCATGAACTCTTTGTAACTGATGCCAGCAAACCTAATAAACAAATATACCAAAATGATCGGCTACAACAGGTTAACATGGGAAGCTGAATGGTACTAGTAAGGATATAGCATACAGGAGACTTGCACAACCTCCTTATTAATACTGTAAGGTAAAGGTAAAACTATCCCATTACAGGCCTGGATAGGCCCTGATGGTTCCAAGAGGTTCAGGTTCCCAGATTTCAAGACACTCGGCACATGAAGGTGGTAAGGTTGCCAGCACCATGCACCAGCCGCCTTTTACCCCCAGGAAATATTGCTGGTACTCATTTCTGTTAGAAGTTGAGTTAACCCCAGGGTCAAAGTGTGACTGGAAGGATTACGTCAATGAAAAAATTCCAATGACACCATCGGGAATCGAACCCGTGACCTTCCGACTTGTAGCCCGGTGCCTCAACCAATTGTGCCACCGCATGCCCCTATTAAGACTGTAGTTACCTCTAATCTCAACAGGATAAGGAAATCAGAGAGATATGGATACTAGTAACGGAGCTATGGTTTGAACTGGGCACCTGCAGGATACATGTCTAAAGTTTCTACCACTAAATAATTTGCCTTGTGACAAGTACACAGTTTGAAATCTTCCATCTGCACAGTAACAAGCTGCAACTTTCTACAGAAATAGCCTTCAATTCTTCATCATATAACCCTTTCATGACCATGACCATAACCATGACATCTGTGCCTGTGACTGGACATATTCAAAGGCCAAGGTGCAAATATATTTGCAGTCATAAAAAAATTGTTGTTTTCTATGAAACATCATGAAAATTGATCTCAGTAATTAACCAACTTGATGCACAAAATTTTTGTTTTACAGTAAGTTTATTTCATGCCTCTACATGTGCTCGAAACATGTAGAGGCATGAAATAAACTTACTGTAAAACAAAATTCTGTGCATCAAGTTGGTTAATTACTGAGATAAATATACTGAGATGCATATACTGAGATGCACAGTCAGCAAAATGTCAAAAAAAAAAAAAAAATCATGAAAATGTCAATCCAAATAATATGTAATCTTCTATTGATTTTATGACCAGAAGTACTCATTCTTTGCCTGATACATGGTCCTGTTCCTTGTCAGCGTCAGAACATGTGGTAGCTACAGCTTTAAAAACGGTATGACTCACAAGTTAAGAAAATTATGTTCACACAAATAAAATCCAGGAATACAAAAATGTGGATTTCAACTGAATCCAAGAGATTCACCACAATCGTGCACGTCGCTTAAACAGTTACGTAGCTGTGAGTACGTACATTTCGTTTTGCGGAGATGTCCGCCAAGCAGAATTAATAGCCGAGTGGTGAATTAAGCCGACATTTATTAACATGCGTGCGCACGTCAAACAGAGACTGAAAATGAAAGGACTAAATAACTTGCACTTACCAGGGAACCACTGGTCTGTAGGATTGATCAGCTGGAACCCTCGCTGTTTCCTAATGAAATCTTCCCCTCGATCCTCTGCAGAGTATGGACAAGTGCGGAGATATTCCCATCCAATAGCGCCCAACATTTTTTCCAACTTCATATGACTGTTCACATCACAGAGATTCATAACTGGGGATGGAATGCTCTGGGTCGCGTTTGTCTTAATGCCCTTCTGTAAACAAAAATATGGCATATGTACTACAAGATTTACTTGCAAACATTTTTTTTAAACCAGCTACTGGCAGATGATATGACATAGAAAAGGCTGGAAAAAAATTAGAACGAACCGAATGTGGGATGATAGAACAGGCTGGACCCTTTCCAGCCATCAACCTGTTTTTAAAAATCTGGAAGGGTGCTAGAAGAAGGGGGAGTGGATGATGGCAATTACAATTTCATTGTCCAATAAGATTTGAAAGGTACTAACTGTAGCGCAGTACGCAGAGTTACCAGATAGTTCCTAGAAGGAAGCGAAAGAAGAGGAAAACCCAAAGTGCAGTAGGAAAGGGAAGTGAGAAGAGTGGCAAAGCAGTAGAGTCTAACACCAGAAGATGCAGGGAAATGGCAAATACAGTGAAAAGTGACTGAGAACCGGGACCTGGTGTAACACTGAAAACTCTTATACACAGACAGAAATGCATTTTTTCCACACTACATTTAATGGCTATACATGGTAACTGCCAATACATTAAACTTATTGTATATGATTACTTATTACACAATGTACAGCAATAAACAGTGCCACTGGAAAGATTCTAATTTTCAGCTCAAAATTTTGTACCTGACAAAGAAATTGTCTGTATTTATGGAATCTGAATATATGTCATTACAATCACATAAGAGCCAATTTGCATTTGATGTGTTTCTACAAATATTAAACCATGCACAACGAGAAAACTGTGGCTCCAGCACCAAGAAATCCACATTTGCTCGGATCACAGCCATGATTACTACATGAATGCAGTCCATATCTTCATGTAAGATTCTTCCCCCTCCCCCCCATCGTCTGTGCCCGCGTCTCCTACGTGTCTGTTAGATTCAGGTTCTGTAACTAAACTTTCGGTGAAAAGGAGAACTCCGACTACTGTCCATAAGACCATTTTCCCATACTGTTTGATCTTGTCAACCTTGATGTTTTGACACCACTGAGTGCCTGACAATACTTCTTTACTTACTTACTTACTCCATGGTGCAGAGTCCTTCTTGAGAAGCTAACAGGTCTGCAGCTAGTCAAGAAATTCCCCGCATTTTATGGGACCCAAAGGTTCATTACTGCATTCACAAGTGACCGCCACCTTTCCCTATCCTGAGCCAGCTAGATACAGTCCATACCCCCACATCCCACTTCCTGAAGATCCATCTTAATATTACCCTCCCATCTGCGCCTGGGTCTCCCCAATGGTCTCTTTCCCTCAGGTTTCTCCATCAAAACCCTGTACATGCCTCTCCCCTACCCCATACATGCCACATGCCTTGCCCATCTCATTCTTCTTGATTTTATCACTTGCACAATATTTGGTGAGAAGTACAGTTCCTCATTATGTAGTTTCCTCCACTCCCCTGTTACCTCATCCCTCTTAGGCACAAATATTCTCCTCAACACCCTATTCTCAGTCACCCTCAGCCTACGTTCCTCCCTCAATGTCAGTGACCAAGTTTCACACCCATACAAAACAAATGGCAAAATTATAGTTCTGTATATTTTAATCTTTAAATTTTTGTATAGCGAAATGGAGGACAAAAGATTCTGATAACTGACAATATCATTAAGTAATTACAAACAATAATTGGAAAGGGTATGTAGTCAAACACAACTATGTCAAATAAGAAGTTTTAATGTTTATACTAGACAACTACATGTTTCAGCCTTTACTGGCCATCTTCAGGTTGTCTTCAAGAGAACTTAAGGTCCTACTATGTATGTTGTGCGCGCATGTGATGGAGAGATCTCTATATCTGGGCCCTATTGCATAATGTAATTTCTATATTGAATGCGGTGGTATGCTCTGGTTAGAGGCATGATAGGGTCTGGTGGCTTGTGTCGAGTTTGAAGTTTCTTGGTGTGCTAACATTGTGAAGAGGGGTATTCCTCTTCCTTACAAACAATAAATCATGGAGTATCTTAAAAAGCTAATGCCTATATTTGTTGCTATAAAGGTAAGACAATTTTATAACAACATTAAATATTCTGACATGAATAGTTAAAAAAAAAAAAATATTGTCTCATATGTCAGTGTAACGTGCGAGTTTGAGTCATACAGTCAGGGTCACTAATCCTTTGTTACACTGCACATTTAGTTCAACAAATTCCCGCACACACATAGCATTAAATAAACACATCACACCATTGCCTATTCTGCATAAAGATTCTCCCACACCACAACAACCCATCAATAATATGCATTCAGTTGAAGGACATACTTCCACACTTCTTCATTCTTGAATTATTTATCTCTTTTGAAGCAGTGTACAATGTGCTTCCACAGCTTGTATTTTGTCCACACAGTGCTTCTTTTATGATGCTCGGAATAAACAGCAATCATTTCTCTACAAAGTATTAAGTGGTTAGCTACCAAATGAAGACCCAGGGTATTCAATATAATATACCAGATTTCTAAAAACGATTTAGATGAAGCTATTACAGGCTTCTACCACTGTCTAGCCTATATTCCTCTGTGATGTAACACGGTGTATGCCAGTAACCAACTACTAACCTGCACTGCGAAACAACCCATCAGAGTGGAAGTCTGAACCTGAAGATTCATTACCATAAATCTGAAGTGTGGTTGACCGTGCATCATAATTCAGTGTGGATAAGAAACCAACTAGATGTCACTTTTGTGTTATCCTTTATTTCTCCTTTACAAGTTGCTCAACATGTTTCGGGCAACCATGTGCCCATCTTCATGAGCCGACGACTGCGTAGTGTTATCGCCACATGTTGGTATTGTGCTGTGGCTGCAGGAAGGCTGTCAGAACAGGTTAGCAGGTAGTGTGTCCATTGAGGAGTTCGTAGCACAACTATAAACTCCTCAATGGACACACTACCTGCTAACCGGTTCTGACAGCCTTCCTGCAACCACGGCACAATACCAACATGTGGCGATAACACTACGCAGTCGTCGGCTCCTGAATATGGGCACATGGTTGCCCGAAACATGTTGAGCAACTTGTAAAGGAGAAACAAAGGATAACTCAAAAGTTCATTGCCAAGTTCACAAGAGCTAGGCACATGAACCTACACTAAACAATAAGAATCCAGTCCACACCCCAACCCCCATCCTATTTCTTTAAGATCCAGTGTATATTATGCTCCCATCAATTACTATGTCTTCCAAGAGGTTTCCTTTCTTCAGATTTCCCCACCAAAACCCTGTAAGCATTTACCTTCCCTCCCAAAATGCGCCACATGCCCAATTCAGCTCATCAATTAATCAGACAATATCTGGTAAGAAGTAAAGATCAAGAAGCTCCTCACTATGCGGTTTTCTCAATGCCTCTGCTACTTCATCCCTATTAGGCCCAAATAGCTTCTGCAGCACTCTACTGTCTAACACCCTCTGCATATATTCTACCCTTAATTTGACAGCCCAATTTTCACTTCCATATGAAACAACAGACAAAATTACACTGCTGTACATTTAAACTTTATATTCTTAGACAGCACACAGATAAAGTATCAATATAATGTATATATGTATTTGTTTACATTACAACATGCCCTCTCAAGCTCCTGACAGAGTGACAGAGTGCCACATGATAACATTATCTACTGCACAGACCATAATGTGACAGCCTATGACCTTACATGAGAGACAAGTGGGACTGCAGAAGAATGGCTCTGCACAGAACTGCAAAATATGGCCATTGTTCACACGCCTGTTTATGAGACATTCCTATTTAGAGCTCAGTTATGTACACACATTTACACAACCACAACAGATGGGAAAAAAGGTCGGTGGTAAGCAGCTGTGTATCATATACCACATGTGTTCTATTTAATGTTGTATTCTCTATATTACAATTGATCTTAAAGCAATGGGAATGAGGACAAGACCTGAATTAAACTGGCTCAGGACTGGTACAAATGGCTCTCTCTTATGAACATCATAATAACACTGCTGGTGATATAAACCGCAGTAAACTTCTTGAGTAACTCGGTGACAAAGCGGTTGTCAAAAAGGAGTTTGCTGTATGGAGTTAGTTAATTAGTGACATGAGAGTCGGGCAACGTGCAAAGCATGACATGACTGGCAGATTCTTTATCTGTAGTTTAGTCAATGATGTTATCAGTAACTGGCCTATACAACAATTATTGATTGATGAAGAAAACATTAGCTGTCCCTCGTTCATATACTTCCTGAATACTAATGCGTTCGGTGTACAAGAAACTTGGCACAAATGGAGCTATGGTCTCCAAGATCTGAGAGGCCTTACTCCCATGAAAAGTATTTTTAGTACCTACTGGACAGAAGACACCTTTTATTTCTTAAAAGATGATAAGACTGGACTCATGCTGGGCAACGACAATAATAGAAAGGTAGTGCTATTTGTAATTATATGAGCTCATAGAGCATTAACATAGATGTTTATTTGTTGCAGTATATATCTACTGACGCAATGTATGTCACACTAAAAGACGGACAGCACTGTAACTCACAAACAATTTTTCTTTCATTTTGTTCAGTACGGCCTAAATTACATACACACAAAAAAAAGTTTCAAATAAAATCTTATTGTAGCACCGTGCTTTTTTGTAGAATCACTAAAATTTATCAACCAACGAATGCACATATAATTTCACATAAACTCACATGAACTCGCGAATACAACAAATATCCTTCACACAACCCATAACCAGTCTCTCATTACTCGGCATAAGACCCACACCTAGCCACTGCTCCACAACACGTTCCTACACAACATGGTAAGTAAACTGCCACACAATCCATTTAGCCTAACTAATTGTATATATTGTATATATCACAAACTCTCCACACAACCCATAACAAAAGCCCACCAACAGTAGACATCGGATATGGACAAACAGTAACAGGAGACCCACATAGGACAACAGCGAGCAGACATACTTGAGCCGCACCCCCCCGGAAAGCCCAAATCACAGATACCCCCCCCCCCCCCGTGCCCCTTAAAAATAGCATATAACAAACATCACAGAGGCAGAGATCTCACCATCGTGACATACCCATACCAATCCTGTAAAGCACTACCACCATACTTTCGGATGAAAACCTGATGATGACCACATTAGTCCGAAACATGTAGTTTAATTCATCCTTTATTAAACATCTTTTTAGATACTGTTGTGTTACTGACTGACACCCACACCTGTTGTTTATATACACACAACGGGGATGGCTCATTTTAGAATTATTATTATGCACTTACATAGTTGTTTTGACAATATACTTGATAGTATAATTATATACAGATATGCTGCCACAACACCTCGTTTGCAAATACCAATTGCATTGTGAATACTATAACTTTAGCAAGGAACTAAGCTCCCTGCTGATGATCTGACAAGATCGAAACATGTCGGAGTGTTTTAAAAGTGTTTTATGTGAAATTATATGTGCATTCGTTGGTTGATAAATTTTAGTGTTTCAAATAAAAGTTACAGATAGTTCATGATTTACGTCTTTTTTGCCACACTTAGGTCCTTGCAAGATGTGTCACTTTCGAGAACTATAAAGAGATTTGACTGGTCTCTGTGGTTCTCACAGCTATGCTGCTAGTGATTTAAGTCTTCTATGATGTAAAACTACGTTGCTGAGTACATAGTTACCAGTGGTCTGAAGCAGCATAGCACGTACACCTTCATGGTCATGCAGTGACGTGACCATGAAGATGACGGCACTACAGTCCTCCAAAACATCAAACTGTTTGCCCAGTGACACAGCAGAACATCACATTAGACTTGAAATCTTCAAGAAATTTGCAGTTTTTTTGTTAGTGAAGATTCAGCTTGTAGTCTGAGTTATGACAATTTCTAGTTTACCTAGAAGGTAGAGACTGCACAGCATAGTAAACTGGTCAACCACAGTATATATGAAATGATAAAGTTTTATTTTAGTTCAACATTATATGGGAAGGTATACAGGACCGATACGTATCAAAATTAAATACGATTAACAACTTACAGTTTACATGCCTAATACAAAATTTCACAACAATTCAACGAGCAATTTTAAAGATGAAATATGTAACAGAACCACCCTATCAGTCATTCATCTTATGTACTTTGGCCAAAGCATGCGTGATAGCTTCCATCAGTTTACATACATCTAGTACAAAGTCCAGGGCAAAGAGAATAAAATAGTGGTTAATGACACAATAAATGGAAAAATTATAATTTTAATAATGTGGGTTGCAGCAGCTATTTGTGGTAGACAGATAAATATAATAATAAACATCAATTTTACACTTATTATGAATCTTCCTATAGAAACCTATAAGACATAAAAAACTGATCCATATACATTCTTTAAAGACTGACATCCATGTGTGTCACATACCAACTTGGTTGGTGCCACACAGACAACAAAGTGTGTGTCCACTATAAAAACCAATCTGTTCATGCTGTTCTGTGCACTGTTTGCTGTATATTGTACAAACCATATGAAACACAGACTGGGTGGAGCAATGCAGAATTCTGTAATGTTACACCAGGTGGTAAGTGGTTACTGCTGAGCTTCCACGGCTAAGAGAACTGAAGATTTCAGGACTGAGGAAGCTACAATGTGGTTTCTATGACCAACTGGTATACCTACACTTATGCAGACTAGATGTCATGTACACTGAACCCAGAAATGGTTAAAGAAATTAAGGGCAAAGAACTGATTATTGTATCTATTTACAAACTGGCTTATAACATAGACTAAAGAAATTATGAAGGAATAACAATGTTACAAACTTCATAAATAAATTTGTAATCCATACAGCAACTAGGGTATGGGACATATTGGTGACATCAAGGTTAAGCTAAACACATTCTAGAACTGTGGTAAACATGCTTGACTGAATGTTATCCAGCTCATAGAAATTCCTTTCACTGTACCATCATGATCACCCTGCATGCAAATTTATGTTCACTTAATACAAATGCTGTACTCACATGATGTTTATGCAGGGCATGTCTCAATTTCACCTTGTCAACATCAACAAGGAGGGTGCAATGATGGTACGCATTTGGCTGTCCCAGTTTTGACGCAGTCCCTGAAATCTGCTGTCCAAGAGTCAAGGATGCATCGCAAAAAATGTCTTGAAATTGAAAAGCTCCAAGAGCACAGTATAAACATCACATTACTCACATCTGTACCATGAAAATAACAACTCAAAACAAATACTGCCGACCCTCTTATGAATGGACTTCTTATGTACAGATTTTAGAAACAATGGACAAATATGTTGGTTCCAAAATGGAAATATCTGAAATTAGTTGTCCTGACTGCGGATTAGTGAAGTGGCTACTACGTGGTGGACACACACACACAGGCTGTGTTGACCATCATGTGGGGGTTATTGTATGTATGTATATGTGTTCTTCATACAATACTGATTCATTGTTTTGGTGACTTTACAGGTTTTATATATATATATATAATTTGGAAGTAATGTACAATTGGCACTATCAGACAACCCATTCCACCTATTAGTCCGTTCATAAGAGGGTCCATAAAAATTAATGTTATCAGAAATTTGCTCTTATTAGTTTGGACTTTACTTGGATCTTCATCGGCATAAACAACACCAATTTGAAAACCTCAGTTATGTATAAATATTTCAAATAAAACACACTCAAATCCACAATGACATTTACACTATTAATCCTTATACTTGTGGCTGTCTGGACTGCCCATGTGGTTGTGGTGTTTGTTTATGCAACACCATGATATATAAAGCACGTGGAATTGAGTTCATCCATATGACACTACAGTTACAGCAACTGTGGTCATTCTGCCCATAACACATTATTCTATACATTAATTATAAAAACAAAACACAAATTTTAAAATTTGACAGTGGGGAAGAAATAAAACCGTGTACAGAATGTACTTATTTAGGTACAAAAATAGACCAGTCGGGAGATAATACAACAGAAATAAAACACAGAATTAGTCAAACAAGAAAAGTTATAAATGCTTTAAACTCCACTTGGTGGCACAAAACTATTACTAAAAACAGAAAATTATACATTTATCAAACTATAATTCAGAGAATTTTGGTGTATGGTGCAGAAGTATAACAAATCCCTACTAGAGAAATAAATAAAATTTTATCTACAGAAATGGATGTACTAAGGATGTCAGCAAGAAAATCAAGGATAAAAAATGAACATATAAAGGAAATAATGGGAATGAAAGGGAAGCCGGACATCATACAGCAGAAAAGACTACAATGGTATGGCCACGTCAAAAGGATGCCAGAGGAGAGAATACCAAAATTAATTACGGATTGGATATCATGGGAGAGAAGGAAAAGAGGATGTCCAAGAAAAACGTGGATGGAAGGAGTACAAGCAGCCATGACAACAAGTAACTTAGAACCAGATCAATTGAGAAACAGAGAGGAATGACGTTTGGTTTCCGGAAGATGGCAACAGCTGTTTAAAAAACCAGACAGATAGATATAGAAAACACAAGTTTCAGTTTCAAAGAACTGAATCAGTTACGTCAAAATGGTAACATGTACTTGTACACGTCATATGTGTTGGCTTTTAAAAGTAAACAGAAGAATCACAACTGTTTTTAAAGATGCAAAAGATGTCACAATTTACCATTTCCAACATTATAAGAAGAAGGAAGTCGAGACAGCACAATGAGTCGCATGCTACCTTTTCAAAATAAGCAGTTCAATTAGGTAGCAGGCAGGTGATACACAGCATATATTTTATCTTCCTATTTCCCACATAAATCCTAAAAACTTAAGTTTTTTGTTGTTCTGCAGAGGTGTAAAACTTGATCTGTTATATTAAGGAAAGAACACAGACTGAGGAAGATATCTGGGCCTAAGACAGAGGAGATAACAGGAAGGTGAAGAGAACTACAATGAGGAGCTTCACAACTTGTACTCTTCATGAAATATTACTAACGTAATCACATCACAGACAATAAGACATGCTGAGCATGTGGCATATAAAAAAAAGGGTAAAGTGCACCCTTGTACAGGCACTGAGGCTCTGTACAGGCTGTATGGCACATAGTGGGAGTAGAGGTATATCTCTACTCTTTCTTGACCATGGCACTAGAAGGGGGTGATGGGGTCAGCGTCACGCCCTGGCTGCTCTTTACCCCTGGGAAAGACCCAGCACCCATCGTGTAGGAGGCTAGATGGGCCACAGGGTTGGTCTGGACAGGTACGGAAAATCTCGCCCCCACCAGGACTAGATCCCCGAACCGTACAGCCCATAGCCAGTCGCTATAACGACTGAGCTACCTGGCCCACATGTGGCATATACTGGGGAGAAAAAATATGCATCCAGAATGCTGATGGGGAAACCTAAAGGACAATGGCTACTTGACACCTAGGTGTTGGTGGGAGGAGAATATTAACATGGATCTTCAAGAAATAGAATGAGGCACTATGGACTAAACTTACATGGCTGAGGGCATGGACAAGTGGTGGGCTTTTGTGGGAGTCTCCAGGTTCCATAAAATGTAGGAAATTTGACTAGCTGAGAAACTCTTTGCTCTTCAGAGACTCTGCTCCATGGATTTGGAGTTTATATTTTGTATACAAGACAACCTACAGTTTTTCAGTTTTAAAGGGCATCTTGTACACCACTATATATTTCTGAAAGGACTGGTCATGCAAACCATAAACCATGGTTCCTAAGTTCTCTGGATCAAATTGCTATATGCCAATATAACTTTACAGGATTACAATTGATTTGAAAGTTACTGTTTTCTGGAATATGACACCACAAAATCTGGCACATATGTAACAACAGTATCATATGCCAGAAGACACTGATAGTCACAGTCAGTAATGTGATGACCTCACATCTAACAAATCTTAATTCCTTCACAATTAATTTTTAAAAATATGTACACAATTTATAAAACTTTATCCTACACTCTGAGCTAACAATGCCAGAAAACCAACAATGTAAAAGTAACCTCAAATGACATTTTAACTTCTATGAAATTGCATGCTTGTACCTTCTAACTGAAATGCACATTTCAGCCTAATGAATACACCAACAAAGAAATTCGTATTAAAATATTACTTATAAAGGATACTTTGTAACTGCCATTTATGACAATATCTTCTCTTGGTGAAATTTCTGTTTTCAAACCCCATTCCCTAAACAAGGCTCTGCATATGAGTTGCAGGTTATTTTTGCGACTGTAATGTTCTCGTGGTGTGAAAAATGTGAGATTCAAATTTCCATGATCATGGTACACAGTTCCACCTCCACTATTCCTTCTGGCTATTTCAATGCCATGTTCTGAAAGAATGGCTGTGTTTGCCTCCAACCAAGGATTCTGGTGACGGCCAATTACTACAGCTGGCGTGTTTTTCCACAAAAGCAAGATGTGGTGTTTTGTAAAATCAAAGTTCCTGTACAACCAATCTTCAAGAGCTAGATTTGTGAAAATATCATCTGACTGGGATATGAAGACAGATTTCACTGTGTCAGAGTCTTTCACTGACCCTGAACCTCGTCCAGTTGAGTACGAACAACTACCAACTTTCACAAACCATGACGCAAGCGATCTGTTTCTGCTCACACCGGTAATGGCAGTTTTATAAAGTAATGACATAGACCCCTGTACTAAGTTTAGAGCCATTTCTTTTAAATTTCAGAATGATGTACTTATTAAAATTATTCAACTGTAGGTCACTCAAAAAACCTGTTGCAACAGGCTAATACTTTATGTGGTGTCTCCGGATTCCTTACAATTATACAGATGATTTGGGCAGTATCGTAATGCCTTCGGCAAGCAAGAAGTTCTATTAAATAACTACTGAATATTCTGCACTTAAATTTAAAATTAACAGGCGATCTCGTCTATATGAGACGCTTCAAGTGCTACAAGGTGATCGTGCAGGTCTTGTGTCTGATGCAGCCACTTCCAGGTCTGGTGAAGTGTACAGATACGATACCTGATCCCCAAGCAATCACGACAATCTTTTCTCATCCCTCCGTAGGCCTTCAGGTTGGTAAAGTAATTATCTACAGTACGATCGAAATGAGAACTTCTCTGTTCACACAATAGACTACTTTTCGTTGAGACGAAAGTCAGGTACGTAAAAATTCATAAGTATCTCGTCGCTTACGACACACCAGAAAAAAAAGCACAACGTGTTACTCCGCCGTACTACTTCGCCTTCCACAACCACCCTGCTATCACCAATATAAGCTACAGCATCACGCCCATGCATATATACTTCGCTCCGTTGTATTGCTCTTATTATAGATGGCAGGCCATCACTGGCACGGATGAATACCACTGATAACTGTGACTTTGAAAATAAAAACGTGACACGGTGATAATACGAAGGCCAAACCCAACTCTGCAACTTCTTATCCACAGACTGTCTGATGTTCAAATAGGATAACCGTTATAGATACGTAACATGTGAAAAGCTGGATTGGTCAAAACTTCCCCCTCGTCCACAGATTGAAAGCTGCCGTATGTAAACGCTGCCCCTATGAGGAGGTGAAGAAACTACATAACAGGCGGTCCCCTGTATCCGCGGTTCACCGCGGCCCGAAAAAAAAATTTGGAAAAAAATAAAAAATAATAATAATAATAAACGGCTCAAAGTGTCAAAACGCACGCCAAGAGAGAACCCGCCCCAATATGGCGAAATCCAGCAGCCCAAATGCTCCCAGTACTTAACTCATCTCCCTTTGTCCCCGTCCCCTCGCTTCTCCATCAAACTTGCCACCATCCTGCTTCTAGCGTTCTCGCTGTTCGAATTAGTTGCTGCGTTATCGCAGTGTTTTTGTTCAGAAAGCCCTTATTTAACATAATAATGACCCTAAAGCGTAAGAGTAGTGATGTTGATAGTGCTTCTAAGCGTAAGAGAAGCCGTGACATCCTTTCCATTAGTAAGAATGTGAAAATTATGGGTATGATGGAAATATAAAAAAAAAAAAAAAAATCGTAGCGGAGACTGCCAGATTGTATGACAGGAACGAATCTTCAATTAGTGAAGTGATGAAGGACAAAAAAAAAATCATTGCTCTATCGTCTCTTGAGGATTAGGCTAAAACGTCAGAATCCCTTACTTTCATACGTACGAGAGAGATTACACTGTAAATGTACAATGCAGTGTACAGTACACTTTATTATAACTTTATTTAATGTTGGTAATGTCTTACTGTGCGTAATTTATCGAATAAACTCTACCGAATCTATGTACGTTACACGAATGTCACGTCATATGTTATACAGGTGTCCCAGGAGGAATGTGCCAGACTTCGGGAGAGTGTTCCTTATGTTAAAGTATACCGATATAACCCAAAACACCTATATCCAAAGTTGAACGGTTACGGAGATAATGGCCTGA
>Ga0131853_10008476_pt1 | contig 18743 bp, 7 predicted proteins | sample TergutLab28metaG_FD_92764 | JGI IMG/M metagenome (GOLD analysis project Ga0131853, IMG submission 92764) | Labiotermes labralis P1 segment gut microbial communities from Petit-Saut dam, French Guiana - Lab288 P1 (version 2) (version 2) | ecosystem: Host-associated > Arthropoda: Insects >...
ACCCAGCCACACCGAAACTCCAACACACATCGAAACAAGAACACACGACCAATGTGGTGATACAATAGAAAAGTCGCAGGGTCCTGATGATGGATGTATTAATGTCCGAAACATGTTGAGCATTGAAGAAGTTAAATAGAACATAATAACTAGTGACATCAAGTTGGGTCTCTTATTCTTCAACTATCACAATGATGCACGGTCCGATATACATACGATTTACCCTCATATCATTTATTTAGGTCGCGCGTACCTTCCAACACAGCAATTGTTACATTCTACAAACCAAAAATTTATGAAGAAAGGTGCACGTTATTTCCTAGTTAATGTATTTCAAATATCTGGGTCTTGTTACAAGCAAATTCCGATATCATGAAGAAGGCTAACCTCTTATAAATTGTTGCACTGCATTACAATATTTCTTAGCTCCTTTTCTGTAAAATTTTACTATAACAGAATTATTTTCAATATAAGAGTTTTACAGAATATACAAGAAGTTGGCCTACCTATGGGCACACCAACATCAACCATCTTTTGTGAAATTTATCTAGAGTACCTCGACAATATAACGATATTCCACATTTTAACAAAACATCATATACTCGGATATTTTCTGCATGTTGATGACATTCTCTTAGTTCAACAAAACAGTATAACGAATATACACGAAGTAATCAACACATGTAACAACTTGACACCTACAACGCATTTCACTATGGAAGAAGTATTCGAAAATGAAAGAAATTTTCTAGATACTACCATTTCCAAAGACGGCAATAATATACAGTTCAGCTTATATAGAATACTCAATGAAACTGATATTATCATCTCAAACAATTCATACGACCCCCCCCCACCCACCCCAGAAACAAAACTGGCAGCAGTTAGATATTTGACTAAACACTTATCAACAAACCGCGTGAATAGTACTGAGAAAGAAATTAAAATTGACACAATAAAAAAAATACGACATAATAATAATAATAATAATAATAATAATAATAATAAATATGTTACAACAATTTTAAACAAAGTCAGCCGAACAAAGGAAAACGAAAAAGAACAAAAGAAGAAAAAATCACAAACAAGATGGGTAAAGTTTACGTGTGTTGGTAAACAAACTAAATTAGTGACAACATTATTTTAAAACCCCTCTCTCAAAATCTCTTTCAAAACCGAGACCACTATAGGAAAAGTTCTCAATAATAACAAGGACATTAATCCAAATAAATGTTAGAAACGTAGCGTTTGTCAATTAAAAAGCAAGGTTGTAATATAAAATATATTGGACAGACAGGTAGATCGTTTTGTATAAGGTTTCAAGAGCATGTTCGTGATTATAATCACGGAAATGGAAAATAAAAATTTGCACATCTCTTAGACAATAAACATTCTGTTGGTACTTTGGAAGAAATTAAGGATTTTCCACATATAACAAAAAAGAAAGCGGGAATGGTGAATACTTTGGAAAGGTTCCCTATCTATAATGAAACTAAATTAGACTATCAAATTAATGACAAGTGCGCTACACAATCTAATGTAATATTGGACATTATAATTCAAAGGAACTCCAGCAGAGGGCACTCGCCACTGTGACGTCCTATGCCCTGCCTTGAACTTGTCCAGTCACAAGTTACAACACGATATGCACACACGAATATGCCAGGCCTTCCAAAACACCACAAAAGCTGTAAGTAGCCATGTTCGCTCACACCGATTCGCAGGTCATATCTTTGTTACAAACTGAACGAAGCAACTAAACAATACAAAATATTTAGCATTGCCGAATGTTTACTGCTTTGGTACATACAAACTACGGTTTACACCGACGCGAACAAGACACCCATCGACATAAATAAAACACAGAACAGATACTAAGACATTTTTACATTAACCATCCGAATTTCAACTTAAAAGACAAAAGTCACAAAAAAATCCTAGCTGTATATCATGCGGAATACATTGTTACTGAACAACAAATACATTGTTACTGAACAACAAATACATAAATTTTAAAAACAAAACATACTACAAATTAAATAGGAGAGTTGAAGAATAAAAACCAACTAGATGTCACTTATTATTTTATTGTGCTTCTTATAGGCTCAACATGTTTCGGGCACTACTATGCCCATCATCAGAAGCTCGCGACTATGATGTTGATTACCACATTGGTCGTTTCTTTCTTGGTTTGCTGTATGTTGAATCGTGCTTTAGCCTGCAGCCCGGACACTACTCCAACCTAACCGCACCTAACCACCAACCTACAGCAAACCAAGAACGAAACGACCAATGTGGTAATCAACATCATAGTCGCCAGCTCCTGATGATGGGCATTGTAATGCCCGAAACATGTTGAGCCTATAAGAAGTACAATAAAATAATAAGTGGCATTTAGTTGGTTTTTATTCTTCAGTTATCACAATGATGCACGGTCCAATACACTTCAAATTAATTAAAGACCTTCAGTCTGTAGAGTGTATATTAATTTGATTTCAGCTTCCAACAATTGCTTATTGTTAAAAAAATTAGATTAAAAAATTCGTCTTATACTATTTTAACATATTGTAATTTATTTGTAAGTCTTGTGGGATCCCATATTACATGAATACTTTCTATATTATGTAAAAATGGTCTGATGATGATCAATTGACCGAAACGCGTAGTCAAGATAAAAATAAAATAAAATATATTGTTGTGTTTGGCCGAAACCAGAAACTCTTTTGCTGTCTTTTAGTTTATAAACAGTTGCCTAACCACAAACAAATTATGTTAAAGAACGTTCTCTTCTTCTGAGATGTTACACCCTGTCGACTGGTCACCAATTCCCATCGTGACAATTTACCTCCCAACTCGGTATAAAGTCCCAGAAGACTGGAATAGAAAGCAACATCGCTTGCTCTAAGGACCTCAAATCTCGCAAGTTACATAATTCATTGGATCTACAAAAACTTACGTTCGTTTTTTAAATAACGAGACTTATTTTAAAACAGGAAAATGTTTCGTTCTACAAGAACAGCTGATGGCTACTGGAGGATTAAAACTAATCAAGAAATAAATGATATATTAAAAGGACAAAATGTAATTGGGTTTATTAAAAAATAAAGATTAAACTGGTTAGGCCATGTTGAACGCATGGCTGGGGGTAATATTGTGCAGAAGATTAAGAGATGGAAACCCATGTGTAAAAGACCAATTGGAAGACCTAAAACACGTTGGGAAGATGACGTTTTGGAAGTTATAAAGAGTATAAACATAAGCAATTGGAAGAAAGTAGCACAGAATAGATAGAGTTGGAAGAAAGTGGTTGAGCAAGCCAGAACCTCATATAGGTTGTAGCGCTTTGTAAGAAGAAAAAGAAGGAGGAGGAGGAGGAGAAGAAGAAGAAGAAGAAGAAAAAGAAGAAGAAGAAAAAAAAGAAAAAGAAGAAAAAGAAGAAGAAGAAGAAGACGACGACGACGACGATGATGGAGAAGAAGAAGAAGAGGAAGAAGAAGGAGAAGAAGAAGAGGAAGAAGAAGAAGAAAAAAAATGTTAATAACAACACATTAACTGACATTACCCTATATCTGCCTTGCATAAACAGAAGGAAAACCCACGTAAGGACATATTGCTTAACTCGTATTAGAATGATTATGTAGAAAGCCTGTATTTTTATGTGGATATATTCGTAAAATTTACTAAGACTTGAGGCAGAGTTGCACAAATCTCGGCAGTCAATTTTCCGAGCGATTTCGTCTTTTATGATGGCTCCTTATGGACTATTTTCGTGTCCTCAATATGCATCTTTCTTTACTCCACTATACGTAGACCTAGAATTTTGGGTTGACTTCTGTATTTTTCGAAAATCTTTGCACAATTTGTTCAGAAAAGCGATAACATATCTCAAGTGATAAAAAAGCCCACGGATGTTTTCTCCTGATAGCTGCATCGCTAAACCCTTCCCTCTTTTCCGGTTTGAGTGTTATCTGTATTTTATTTTATTCATTTTTCTTTGCAAATCATGGGAACCAGAAATCTAACCAATTTTGCGGACTTTTGGAGCAGGGAGTACTCACTGATATTAACTTTCTGGCACGAGGAGCTAAATGGAAATACAAACTGTGAAGCGGAAGAAATGCTCGTCTGTTTCCGAGTAAACATGCACGAAATAGGTAGATAAGCCTTACTGTTATGAAAGACAATAGACACTCATGACTACCAAAACAATATGGCTTGTTGCGCATGGCAGCATATGCTGTAGACGGAACTTTGGACGCACTAAATGTTTAAGCTGTTTAACTTAACTGACACGCACTCTGCAGGCATACTGCCACTGTGTATTCATTTTCCACCGCATATACAAAAGCAAATCGACATAATACCTCGTAATTAAACTTTTCCACAAGTTACGAAATAAAATCTCTTTAGCTTGCCTGGTTGAAACAAGCAGACATTTTAGTGTCTAGTGTACAATATTGTTTCTGTTGAGAATTGAAAAGTACAGAGTATTGACAATGGCAGATTCTGCGCGTCATCGAAATGCGATCCACTGCTGCACTCGAAACAGACTAAGAATTTTGCGAAATATAATTTTAGGGGCAGAACCCGGTACAAACTTTCTAATGTCCTGTGATTAGGTGCTAAATCATGTGAAAGGACAAAGAAACACGACCTGCATGTTGATGGGTACAATTTATTGTATTGTAAAATTTATTGTATTGTACAATTTGTTGTATTGTACAATTTGTTGTATTGTACAATTTGTTGTATTGTACAATTTGTTGTATTGTACAATTTGTTGTATTGTACAATTTGTTGTATTGTACAATTTATTGTATTGTACAATTTATTTTACGCCACTGGCTTAATGTAGATTTGTGTCCAGTAGGCATAAGCAGGTTTTTAGAGATTACGCTTTAGATGGTTAAGTAGGAAAAGGCATATTGTCTGTCTCCCGCTTGTCTAATTACTATACAGGGTTATTCAAAATGTTTGTCGGGGTTTTAACAACTTGTCATACACAATACACTTCAGATAGCAGTATATTTTTTTTATTTAAAAAAACAACACTCCAAGTTTTTGTTACATACCTTACAGGTGCTCTATATGTGCACCCTTTGTGATTCTACAAACATCAACCCGATAATTCAGAAATACAGGGTTATTCGAAATGATTGTCTTGATTTTAACAACTTGTCACACATAATACACTTCAGATAGCAGTATATGTTGCTTGTTATTTAATAGAACAACACTCCAAGTTTTTGTTACATACCTTACAGGTCCTCTATATGTGCATCCTTTGTGATTCTACAAACATCATCACGATAATCGAATTCGTTCCGCATGTCAGCGGTGATGGTTTCAATGGCGGTTCTGATTCATACCTTCAGTTCCGGGATACTTGAGGGAAGAGGAGGAACATAAACCTGATCCTTGACGCAGCCCCATAGAAAGAAATCACACGGGGTTGCATATGGAGAACGAGGTGGCAAGTTGTTAAAACCCCGACAATCATTTCGAATAACCCTGTATGATGAAGACGTATTGGGGAGTGGAAGTTAATATCCGCTTAATTCTACTGTCGACAGTAGCTGGAGGTGAATCATTAATATTGCACTTCCATTTCTTTGAGACTCAAGTTGGATTGTCCGATAAGAATTTGAAATGTATTCAATTACAGATATAAATATTGTATTATTGATACATACAATATAAATAAATGTACTTTCAAATACTTCAATGTTTACCTCCCCCTCCCATATATGCTAACATTTCAAGTACAAACAAACATAGACTCTGTGTGGATAAGAAACCAACTAGATATCACTTTTGTGTTATCCTTTATTTTCTCCTTTACAAGTTGCTCAACATGTTTCGGGCAAATATGTGCCCATCTTCAGGAGCTGACGACCGAGTAGTGTTTTCGCCACGTGTTGGTATTGTGTGTGTATCTAACGTGAGCATTCCGCACACACCTATGGTGTGTGGTCCTAAAGATGGGCACATAGTTGCCCAAAACATGTTGAGCAAGTTGTAAAGGAGAAAATAAAGGATAACACAAAAGTGATATCTAGTTGGTTTCTTATCCACACTGAATTACGATGCACGGTCAACCACAAGTCAGATAAAAATAAACTCTGTCGTTAAAGTGTGAAAGTATGTACAATTTTTTTCGAATGATGCGTCGAGGCTGTTTGTGGGTTCATGCCATCTGTCGGGCACTTCAAGTAACTGAGTCTTGTAGAAATAAAAAAAAAACAATGGTGGATGTCAATGAGTCTGTTAAAGCCAACTCCTTACACCCACTTCAATGTGATTTCGTGCTGACATTCTGGCGAGCCGCCACTGTAAAGATCGTCATTATAGGAGCGAGCAGTTTCGGGAGGACTCTGTGGTTCCCACGCATCTCCGTTCATCTCGGTGAACAGACAACCTCTCCACTCTCCGGGAAACAAACATCACAACACAAAAAGAACAGAGAGCTAAAGTACACATTACATGAGTCCTCACAATCCAGTATCCGATACTTTTTGACTTCATTGTTTTGCCCCCCCCCCCCTTTTTTTTCCTTTTGGTAAGACTAAGAAAGTCGTGGGGGGTGGGGGGGTCTAGCTCAAGTTGAAGTATGGATGGCATCAAAACCCACCCTCACTCTTAACCACCCTTCCTAAACTAACCTTCCAAACTACCCCCGCATCAACTAGGCGCCCCCGTGGCGGCCGACAGCCCCCCCCCCAAAAAAAAAACTACTTGAGAAGAACAAACGAGAATCATCTTTATTTTGTTTGGGATCCATCTAGTGTGTCAGTGGCGCCATTGCGAGGGTCGTCCTGACTTCCGGTCGACACAGGATTGCATCTCATTGGTCCCGAATGTTGCCGTAATGAGCCGCTCATTGGCTGCGCAATTCACTGGCATTAGAAGAGGGTATAGCACTTATTTTCAGACGAATATCTTAAAATAGAACGGGACTCGACTTAGCCGTGTGGGGCAAGTTTCATTGTCACCTGAAGTTTAATATCTTTTTGGTTGCAAAGCTGTGAATTTGGACGTTCCTTTCTTGGCATTGAGAAAGATCTCGTACTGTCGACATCCGGGCAACTTCTGACCTAACGACACGCCGTTTCAACCCAGAAATATGGTCTCTATAGCAACGTCGCTGCGAGAATCTCAAGTCTGGCTTCATGTTGCCTGTTTTTTTGCAGAATTCTGACATCATAATGAATTAAACTTGAAGTCTACCTAAGAAATGGTTCTGGAATAAATAACAACATAATCTCTTTTGATTGGATATTACTTATGGTTTTCAGCTTAATTGTTGGCCGGGCTAGAGTAGTCAGTATAGCGACTCGTCACGTGTTCGACAATCTAAGGATCGAATCCCGGTGGGGACAGAATTTTCCGCACCCGTCCACACTGGTCCTGCCGCCCACCCAGCCTCCTGTACAGTGGGTACCGGGACTGTTTCCCGGAGGTAAAGCTACCGAGATGCGGCGTTGAACACCCCTTCTAGCGCCCAAGTTAAAGAAAGAGTACATCTATACCTCTATTCCTCTTATAGGCCTTCATGGCCTATTATAAAACGAATTTTACCTTTCAAACAATTTTCAACTTAGTTTTACACTCTGATATAAATGTATTAATTTTGTAATATGTCTGTACTTAAATTCTTCCTTTCTATTTAAATAAGATTTCAGTCGGTATAGACGCAAAGCTACAGGCTGGCATCACAGAAGTCACGGTTCGATTTTCAGTTGGGACATCAATTTTTTATCTTTTTTCCTCACATACACCATCCAGTGCAAATGTGCCATCCGCGCATCTTCCTTTTTATTGTGAAACTGAGACCTTCTAGGGTTAAATCGGAAGGGAAGTGAAACTAATCCCTCACGTTCAACTAGAGCTGAACACAAGAATGTCCATCCCATATGTCGTCATGGTGCACAGAGGAAAACCTTTACCTTTAACATGCTTTGCAAATGTCCCGTCAAGTACTTACACACAAAGGGATATCAAAGGTATCCTTTCGTATTTGAACAGCATGAGAAAATTCAGACCTATTAATGTAGAAATTTTCCAAACTTAAGACATTACAAGCTGTCAAAATTTGTCTTCCAGGCACCTCTTCTCTATGTTCCTAACCTGTGTTCTGTATTGAAGCCAGTTCTTCAATAGCGATTTAAATTCACACAGACACAAAATATGAACACTGCATGTCGATTTGTTTGCACTCGCACAACATGTTCCTCTGTCAATTCATTCGACCACCGTCAGTCAGAAATGGAAGAATATGTCATGGGTTACAAAATTAGCCTGATAAAATACATAAACTGTCTATTATTCCAATAAAGGAATAATAAGCACATAACATCATATTCTTGTTGTTGCTAGAGATAATGTCGATTTCGTAAGTGATATTAGCATGCTACTGAGAAAACCGCGGCTCTAAAATATCGCTGCCAAAGTAAGTAGCATTTCAGGTCCACAGCGCAGAGCGTTTCCTGGAAATGTGGGAGATAACCAACTGTTAAAGGATCACAAGTTTCATTCACCAGTTAATGAACGCCGACTATGTAAGGTCACTTAACCACTTCAATATGTAAGGTCACTTAACCGCTTCAGTACGTAAGGTCACTTAACCACTTCGATATGTAAGGTCACTTAACCACTTCAATACATAAGGCCACTTAACCACTTCAGTACGTAAGGTCAATTAACCACTTCAATATGTAAGGTCACTTAACCACTTCAGTACGTAAGGTCACTTAACCACTTCAATATGTAAGGTCACTTAACCACTTCAATACGTAAGGCCACTTAACCACTTCAGTACATAAGGTCAATTAACCACTTCAATACATAAGGTCACTTAACCACTTCAGTACGTAAGGTCACTTAACCACTTCAATATGTAAGGTCACTTAACCACTTCAATATATAAGGCCACTTAACCACTTCAGTACGTAAGGTCAATTAACCACTTCAATATGTAAGGTCACTTAACCACTTCAGTACGTAAGGTTACTTAACCACTTCAGTCCACTCCACACAATTTCACCCCTCTTCATTATAATACTTCATTGTCACAGGTATTCTTACAATACCCTGTCGTCTTCTTTACTGAAGATTTTATAACAATTTCTCATTTCCTATATGCGTGCTATACGTCTCGTCCATTCATCGTCCTTAATTTAAGCACCTTCATGGCAGTAATGTATCGAGACAAAAGTTTGAAAATACAGTGTAACTCCAATTATCCGGATTAATTGGGACGTAATCCTGATATGCAGAAAATCAGGATAATTGGATTTTTCTTTAAAAATAGGCTACATTGTCAGTTTGAAGGGGTCAAACAGTTCTACAAAGGATTATTTTAGGCTAAATATTTATTTACTTAAATAAAATCTCAATACATAATTTCTTATATGTATTTGACAACTGGGGGGAAATTTTTAGCCATAAAAAGCTGTAGTAAAATTACAGTAACAAAATATGAATTAGAGACTTGCCTGATGCAGCCAAGGACAGTTTTATAGAAGCCATAACACAGTACTGCACTTGATCCGATAACCGGTAATTTCAAGGCAAGTTGGTATTTTACATATGTACAATTCTCGACAAATTTACCCGAAGGGCCAAGCCGATCCGGATAATTGGCGGTTCGGATAACCAGCTTTCGGATAATTGGAGTTCTGCCGTCTATTTCTTTATGACACATTTTCCATTCTCCTAGTTTTTTTAGTGTTTTTTTTAGCTGGAAATACTTGCACGTAACTGCAAACAAATCTGAGCTACCATGAAGGTGAAAAATTATAATTTCGTAATTAATATAAATATTTTGTGCAAATTAATAAATAACGAGTTGTGATAATCTTAGTAATTAAGCAACTTGATGCACAAAATCTTGTTTTATAATAAGTTTTATTTCATGCCTCTACATGTTTCGAGCACTGTTGTGCTCATCATCAATAGGCCAAAATTGTATTATACAGCATCTGGAATCCTCTCTCAACCTGTGCACCGGACAGCCACTTACTTACATGTGTGACGATACCAGATGCTGTATAATACAACTTTGACCTCCTGATGATGAGCACAACAGTGTTCGAAACATGTAGAGGCGTTTAATAAACTTATTAAAAAAGAAGAATTTGTCCATTAATTTGCTTAATTACTAAGATTATACTGAGATGCACGGTCAGCAAAACATCAAAATTTGTGATACTGTATAAATTCATAAAATTACTGGCGTAATAAAAGAGATGGTTTATATTCTTTGTACTAAGACACACAGACAGGAGACATTATTATTGATCTCACTGTCTGACTGCTGGCGCTAATCCGAATTGTGGACATACGTGTATTTTGTACACAAGTCTTGCTGCTGAATTTCCAAATGACCACTTATGTTGTCATTCTGTCTTTTGGAAGTGTTGAAACATGGCAACGTAGCCGGCAGGTGAGACAATTGGTACTGTGGATACAGACATTTGGTACTGTGGATACAGACAATTGCTGTGGAAAAGCTTCCCTTGCAAACTCGAAAGAATTGTCCATAAGAACGGCCAGGGCAAGATGGGATGTGAAAAGTGACACAGGCAGAGAGAGAGAGAGAGAGAGGTACATTTGACAGCTGAGATGAGTTGCTCCCCACATGACAGGAGCAAATCTGGTAGGTAACCCCCCTCACCAACATCCCTGTTACCACGAGGGCAAACTAAACTGTCGGGAGTCTATTTAGTGTTTGTGTGAGTTAGAATCTATTTAAAGCAAACGCTGACAGGATGGTGCGAGGGGCGGGGGGTGTCGGGGGTTGCAGAGAGGTTTATGTATTGACTAACTACTCTCAGAGGGAATGGCATTAATAGGCAGACTGGCAGACTGCTATTAGGCATTGTACATTGGTCCGTCAGACCTTAATACACACACACACACACCACACACACACACTCATACTCACACAAACACACGTTCACTCACTCACTCACACTCACACACTCACACACACTCCTACTCACACACACACACACACACATACACACACACACGCTCACTCACTCACTCACACTCACACACTCACACACACACACACACACACACACGAGAGAAAAAATATTCAGTCACACTTTTCATACATTTTGGTGTTTTGATATAACTGAAAACTCGTAGGTTGCATCTGTCTTGTGTTAGAAGTACAGTACTGACGGTACAGGTACAGTACCTTACTGACGGTACAGGTACAGTACCTTACTGACGGTACAGGTACTGTACCGTACTGACGGTACATGTACAGTACCTTACTGACGGTACAGGTGCAGTACCTTATTGACAGTACAGGTACAGTACCTTACTGACAGTACAGGTACAGTACCCTACTGACGGTACAGGTACTGTACCGTACTGACGGTACATGTACAGTACCTTACTGACAGTACAGGTACAGTACGTTACTGACAGTACAGGTACAGTACCTTACTGACGGTACAGGTACAGTACCTTACTGACAGTACAGGTACAGTAAATGCACACGTGGTTGTGTCCTTCGTCTTACCTACTTCAGTCGGTAGCCAACAGACCGCACTGCTGCTCACAATGTGCTTCTTCCGTATTTATTTGCTAAAATTCTGCTAAACGACTCGTTTATAATACAAACTATATAACGTCGAAATCAGAGAAGAGTTTAGCTGTTCGGTGTGCTGTCCCTTACGTAACTAAAGAAAAAATTAAGAAATAACAGACAACTAAATACCAGTACGTGCTATTGCAAAATACGTCTAAATGTAATGTCTAGGGAGGTTCGATAACCACCGTCACAGCAAAGAACAGTAAGTATTACAGGTTCTGTGTGTGTGTGTGTGTGTGTGTGTGTCTGTTGCCTTATTTTTCAAGCATGCAATGTGCGTGCCCCGTTTTATACTGTCATCTTTGGCCTTTCTGATTCTACCGTATTTTCCAATATTATCTTGTAAACGGCACGATTTTCAGGAGAAAAGAGATTGAACATGAAATGTGTTTTGATTTTCTCTACAAACGTATCTGAAAATTTCCACAGTTTCAGTGACGTATCATTACAAATACACATCGGTTTTCATGTAAAGTGTCCTTCAGTCTTGTGAAATTTGAATGGAACTTGAATTTTCTCGAGAGATTTTCGAAAAATTCTCAAGCATCGAATTTCTGTAAAATCCGTCAATTGGGAGCCCCAAGTTGTTCCATTCGAGCGGACAGACAGACAGATATGACGGAGCTAACAATCGCTTTTCGAATTTTGTGAACGTTTCTAATGGCGGGTGTACGCATTCCTCATGTAATGTATGTATACACTGCAACCGGAAGAAGAAACATAGGTCGACCAAGTACAGGATACTGAAACCAACATCCATAATGCTGGAACAAGTCCATGTTGAAGATTATTATTATTATTATGTAACTTCGATTTGTAAGATAGTGAATAATAAACTTGAAGATGTATGCAGGGAGATAGTGCCCGGTGTTCTTAGGTTCCTACGTCTCTCTATGTTACAGGGATTCAGAAATCAATGCAAAATATAATAGTCGGTACTAAGGTCGAGAAATTAACCCGGTGCTTAAAAATTAAGGTGCGAATTTCATAAGAGCTGGACTGAATCCTTTCATTTGATACCAACTTGTAAAGGTAAAGGTGCCCCTGCGAAGGTCACGAAGGCATATTGGGAGCGTCGAGGCAAGGCTCCATCCATCCATCCATCCGTATATGGAGCTGCAGCCCCTTCCGGGCCTTGGCCTCCCTCATAAGACGCCTCCATTTATCTCTATTTTCAGCTCTTCTCCTCCATCCTCTTATCCCCAACAGCTGTAATGCATCCCTCTGGACCACATCCGCCCATCTGTTTCTTGGTCTTTCCACTGGTCTTGTGGTGTACAAGTTCCCGTTTAAAACCTTTTTTTTTTTGGGAATTCTTTCTTCTTCCGTTCTTATTGTGTGACCTGCCCTTCCTAATCTTCTTATTTTAATGCGAGGCAGGGCTCCACTCATTCTAAACATATCATGCTGATTTCGAGGTTGTCCTGTCGGCGTTACCGAAGATTCTGTTCTGCTTTGCAATGCTGCGTCTTTAAATATTTTGTTCCAGACGATTCCAAAAAGCAAGTGTAGCCATAATACGTAGTCAAGGGTCCAAAATTTATGAAGAATGCATTTTTCGTGGAACTTAACTCTTAACGACAGGTCGATGACCACGTGTCCAGCGACACAGGGTCACATCCCAGGCGACCAGGATGCACATTTCATGTTAGGATAAATTAATGCTCAAAGGAAATAATAGCTTTTTTTTACTGTGACAGTTACACAAAACCTAACCACATGTTATGGGAAAACCCCAAACATTTTTGGTTTTCGAGTGTGTGGTACATACGGTGACTTATGTAAAGGTGAAAGGTACGGTTCACCCTAGAACAGACCACGAAGGACCAGGGGGGGGGGGGTGGAGTAGAAATATAGCTCTACTATTTCTTTAACCTCGGCGCTAGATGGTGTGATGGGTGGTCAGCGCCACGCCCCGGCCACTTCAACCCCGGGAAAGACCGGCACCCATTGTATAGGAGGCTGGGTGGGCCTCTGGATCGGTCTGGGCGGGTGCGGAAAATCGCGTCCCCACGGGATTCGATCCCCGGACCATCCAGCCCGTAGCTAGTCGCTATACCGACTGAGCTATCCCGGGCCCATGGTAACTAATATGCTTAAAAAAATTACGTATATACGCCACGTGTTCCTAGGTGTGCTGCTTTCTTTTCGGTAAACTAATGTCGAGAGTTTGCAGGTAACATTCTATATTTACCCTGAAGATGGAGGCAGAAGATTCGTACCAAACATCAGTAAATTGCTACCAAACTAAACTATATCTCATCCCACAAGACAGTAGACAGCCTAGCAGCCCTGTGCCCTTAATTTCACACAAAAAGCCTATTATTTCAAATAAAACATTCAGAGTCTATTATATCTGTCCTTCTTCACCATTGGATTGACCCCCCCCCCCCAGTGGGCTAGGTCCTTCTGTTTATCGAGGCTTCACGATCATACTCAGACACACCACACTCGGTAGGACTCCTCTGGACGAGTGATAAACCCAACGCAGAGACCTCTACCGGTACTATGATACACAATACTCATAACAGACAGACATCCGTGTCCCCGGCGGGATTCGAACCAGCAATCCCACCAAACAAGTGACCGCAGACCTACAATATTTACACGGTAAATATTGTTTAACGCTGTAACTATGCTTGCGAAATTAACCCGATCACAAAGAAGACGTCGTCCCTTATACTGATGGGGCGTCATATGTTATGTGTGTTTCTAGAACGTCGCGGGTTGCAGACAAAACTTCGTCGGAACTCATGCGGTCTGCGGGCCACCGGTTGGACACAACGAAATTGAATGAATTAAGAAAGGATCGCCCACTCGAAGGCAAGAGGAAATTTGTACTACGTGTTGACCTTTGTACAGTTGAAGAATATAGGTTATAGATTGAATTAATCTGGCAAATTCGGAAGAAATTATCAGACAGGGAGAGTGGGAGAGAGTATTTACTTACATATCGTCCGATCAAATCAAATTTGTCGTCATGCGTTTACGAAAACTGGTCATGTATGGATCCTGTGGAAGTTACCAACTTTTAAGTCACATGGGTTAATGTCTTCAGATTAGTGGCTGGGCGCGCTAATATCTCTGTTGGAGGTCTCACTGGTATGCCAGCGTTCACCTGCTGCTGCTACCAGGCGGCACATTTCACTGTAACCCCGGCAGCGACATCTGCAACTGGAGCCCAGTGAAATTCTACTCCGCCACGTTGGACGTGATTATAGGCCAAATATTACCGACCGACCTGGTGTTTCGAGTTTCCAGTGAAGGACAAAGTGTCTTAAAGCTGTTCCAAGCTTCCTTCTGCGCATTGCGTGCCTCTGTTATATACAAACAAGTGCATCTAATTTTTAACATCCTTGTACGATAGATATTTTGAAAAACACCACTGCCATTTTGGAGGCGGCTCTCCTCTATTGATTTTGCACGCCTAATACCAGAAAATATAAACTCTGAGGTTGGTAAAAAGTCATTAATTAACACACATTTCAGTCAGTAAAATTTTCCTAAAGTGTTTGATCAAATTAAGTTCTGCACGATGGAATAAAAAATTTGTATTTTCTTTGGTCAGATTCTTCATGTTAAGTGTCTTTGCCATCAGTATTTTCCATGATACTTTAATGCATGTTTATAATTCCAAGTGGTATATGAATAAATAGCTTTCTTACCAACAGCTATGTGTGGGCAGGATAGCTCAGTCGGTATAGCGACTGTCTACGGAATGGACGGTCCGAGGATCGAACTTTGGTGGGGTCGAAATTTTCCGCATCCGTCCAGACCGGCCCTGGGGCCCACCCAGCCCCCTCTACAATGGATATCGGGTCTCTTTCCCGGGAATAAAGCGGCCGGAGCATGGCGTTGACCGTCTACCTCACCTAGCGCAGCGGTTAAAGAAAAAGTAGAGCTATAGGTCTACTCCCCCTCTGGGCTTTAGTGGTCTGTTCTAGGGTGAACTTTACATTTACTTTTACCAATATCTATGTATCTTTGTTACAAGAAACCTTCTCAACTTAACCTGTTTCCATGGCAACTTGCAATTGTTATACGCTGTAACCCCGATGTTAGCTTCAGGTGCTGAGTAGCGATGGAAAGCGTTGGAAGGCGAGTTGGCAAAATTGCGAAAAACGACTGTTGGTTTCACCGTGTCCGGCCGTCCGTCCGTCTGTCCGTCCGCAAGGATCGACTCGACTCTCGCTGGACGGACTTTCATTAAATTAGATATTTGAGAATTTCTAAAAAAAAAAATGTGTCCAGAAAATTCAGATTTCATTAAAATCGGACAAGTACAACGGCACTGTACACAAGGACCGATATATATGTGCATTTATGAAAATATCTTGTTGGATTATTCTTAGAAAGAGACATGTTTTAGGCAAATTTGTAGAGAAAAACAGAACACAAATTTTACGGTCCATGCCATTTTTCCGAAAATCTTGTAGTTTGTGAGATAATTTGGAAAAGTGTGCCAGAGCATGACAGCTCGGAGGTGACAATTTGATGCAGCAAAAATTAGGCGATTTGTAAATCGTCGGTTTTGGACCGGATAACTAAAACAATACTACTAACAGACTCATAATATTACCCCTTTAAAGACGAAGCGCAATTTGCTTTATTTAAAGACCCAGCCCGTACCGCGCTGTAAACACTTTTCATCTCGGTTATAAAAACCAGTCAGTTTATGCTGTAAGTGGCACAAGTCGCTGTTTGTTCTCAAATAAACACAAAACACATAAATACAGTGTGGGCAGAGCGTACAGTTGTTGAATGTTAAACTGCTGGTGTATCACGTGACCGGTAGGCTGTAAGATGTTAATACGTGCCCCTTTTCCACAGCAACTGTGCCCATGCGAAGGCTCATTACAGTTACGTTAGCCTTATATTGCATGTCTTTAGTCGCTCAACTCCTGTATCAGCAGTTAAATGCAGAACATAATGGCCGAACCAAAGTATAAATACGTCAAATGCTTATGTTTAAAAATGAATGGAACAAACTCATTATCTCGTCAGGTAGGGTGCCATAAACAGACAATAAAAGAAAAGTTCGTACCCAATTAATAGGTCGGGGTCATGACCCCCATCGGGGGGTCGATACCAAAGAGAGTTTACTGCCTAACCTAACCATCTTTCTCAACGTAACTTGGGGCATTCAGATGCCCTGGGTTTTTCCATATCTAACAAATATTAACCCGGATACATTAACTTGTATGCAGGCCGTGTAAACAGAACGTAAACAAAAATGAAATTAATGTAATTACCTACTGGGCGGACCAGACATCTATATAGGTCATATATGAGAAATATATGGAACCCGAAGTTTCATTACCGCGTTCACAAGTGCCCGCCACCTGTGCCTATCCTGAGCCAGTTCGATCCAGTCAAAACCCCCACATTCTACTTCCTGAAGATCCATCTTAATATTATCCTCCCATCTACGTCTGGGTCTCCCAAGTAGTCTCTTTCCTTCAGATCATCATCATCATCATCATCATATCTGTCATGAAGTTGGGCGACTTGTTGACCCGTTCCGGTCTCACGTATCCAGAAGTCCTTCAGTTTTTCCCACCAAAATCCTGTATACCCCTCTCCTCTCACCTATATATGCTACATTCTGCGCCCATCTCATTCTTTTCGATTTTATCACTCGAAAAATATTGGGTGAGGAGTATAGATCATTAAACTCCTCATTATGTAGTTTTCTCCACTCCCCTGTCACCTCGTCCCTCTTAGGCCCAAATATTCTCCTCATCACCCTATTCTCAAACACCCTCGGCCTACATTCCTCTCTCCATGTGAGCGACAATGTTTCACACCCATACAAAACAACGGGCAAAATTATAATTCTGTATATCTTAATCTTTAAATTTTTAGGTTGCAAACTGGCAAGATATTTTTTTAAATATGAACAGATTTACTCACAATTTAAGCCACTCTTGCACTCGTGTTGCCGACATTCTGTGGTCGGCTGTAATTAATGTATGGAGGAAGTGGGGGGAGGGGGGCCAGTGTGAGTACAAGAACCGTCCTTATCCGATTACAAGCAGCTGTAACAAAGACAACCATCTTGACACATGGCGACCAACGCTTCGCTACTTAATGACAATGGGTTCAAAACCTAAAACCTGTTCCATGAAGAGTGTCTAATAATCGCCGGTCATCCGCATGTGACAGGACAAGTGACTTGTGAACTGCAATAACTGATCTCTTCGTGACCTGCCCTCTTTCGGGTCATGACACCGTGCAGTTCTCTAGAAAGGAATAAGGTTACGGAGAAATATGCCTTCTGAAACTTTAGAGCAGAAATGAACCCATAGATGACCTTAGTTCCCCACAACCTTTGTTTAAATGGTTCAAAATATCATAAACAGCAGCAACTGGTGGCAGTTAGCACTGTACAAAACGGCCGATTTATTTGTTGGAAATTCTAATATTTGATACAAATTTACTAGGATTCCTGGATTCGGTGCTTGTGTACAAACTGAAGGAAAACGTCTCTAGCATGTTCCTTAAATACGGCAATTTCAACCTTATATTAATTGCCATACAAGGAACTGAAGCGCATGGGCCTGCGATTCACGGCAGATTGGAAGAACGGTGAGTGCCGCTCTGACATCAAAAGGCACGGACGGTACAGTAGTGACGCGAGTTATCAGACAGGACGCTGTCCCTGTGGATGGTCTGATCAGTTGAAACGAATATAGGAAAAAAATAGAAAATCATATAATATAATGGAATTTATTTTTTAGATGAAGTAACCTGAGACGCATTCGACCTTGGACATACCAAAGGATGGACGCCCCATCTGACATGTGTGTCCTACTGTGAATATCCTACCGTATTGCCTTTCAGGGCACAGAGACCTACATTACCACCAGACTTACAGGTTAAAGTGGTTTTTATGTAACCAGAGTGACATTACTCTGACCTTACGAGCGGGGTGATGGATGGATAGTTGGAGGGATGGATAGTTTGTGGGATGGATGGATGGATGGATGGGTGGATGGTTGGTTGGATGGAAGGATGGATAGATAGATAGATAGATAGATAGATAGATAGATAGATAGATAGATAGATAGATAGATAGATAGATAGATAGATAGATAGATAGATAGATAGATAGATAGATAGATAGATAGATAGA
>Ga0131853_10008477_pt1 | contig 18743 bp, 8 predicted proteins | sample TergutLab28metaG_FD_92764 | JGI IMG/M metagenome (GOLD analysis project Ga0131853, IMG submission 92764) | Labiotermes labralis P1 segment gut microbial communities from Petit-Saut dam, French Guiana - Lab288 P1 (version 2) (version 2) | ecosystem: Host-associated > Arthropoda: Insects >...
ACATACATACATACATACATACATACATACATACATACATACATACATACATACATAAACGCATACATACACATATAGTTACTACGTGAGTTGTGAATCCATCGGTGTCACTAATTTGCAGTGCCTTTCTAAGGGAGGGGCTTGACTCCCACCAAATCCTACCCAGACAAACTCTACAGTAGAAGTTAAATAGACTTCAAATCTAGAATTATTTCTAGGATAATTCTAATCGCTGCCACCAGCCAAGGATACTTGGCGAAAATCGTAATAAATTACTGCGGGAATTTTTGGGACAAATTAGGACAGTCACTGACTCATTCAGGCTTTAAAGTATTACTATCTTCTATTTACTAAATAAATAAATATATAAATTTATAAACAGAAAGGAAAATAATGGTTTAACAATTTACAGTAGCACAAAGCTACTTTACTGTATTACTTTAGGGTTGTTCAAAGAATTAACTTCTCTCTCTATCATGATTTTGAAAATAATCATTTAGAATTTAGTTATAACGCTTTAAGTAGTCGCAAAATGTACTCGACTCAAATTTGGAAAATAAATATACAAGTGCTTTCAAAAACACAGTCGGCAAAGCTTACCGTGCAACAGCAGAAAGCAACAAATCATTGTAGAAACGTCGTAATATCTTAATATTCCGTCTCTTATAAATTCACAAGGTAAAACTTCTTCCATATGCAAGTACGTGACAGCCGGATACCTTGTAGTCGAGTATAGTAGTAGCCAAACGTAATAAAAGACACAAAATATGTCAATAACCGTAACAAGGTAGATTTTATAGAGAGGAGTTTGCAACTCAGACATTCCTTAAAGTGTAATGAACCATTAGGTCACTACCGGTTTCAGGCACTCATAAGGTAAAACAAACTGCTAGGTATAGCTAAATATGGAAAAATGAGTGACGGAACTTCTTCCTGCTTGTAAAAAACTGTAAAATTTTGGCCAAGACTCATCAAAGTGGGAAATTTTAAATCAGTGCCTTTAGTGTAAAGAAGACGCGCCACAAGCGTGATATGGCTGGACACGTTTTACAGGATTCTGGTATATATATATATATATATATATATATATATATATAAAGTTTAGCTGTGATTTGATGCAAAATTCCAAGGACAACTGGCGTGTCCGCCAAACTGCTGAGAATTAATTTAAGCCTAAAATATATCGATCTGATTTCATTAATAAACTTTAAATAACTGAAGGCAAATTGATCCTTTATTCAACTAACAGAGGGGTTTAATATTTTAAATGTTTACTGCTCAAGACTGTTCACATGTGCATTAACGGGTCGCTGTGTTGCTTGATAATGCTTATATCTCACAATTGTAAGTGTAGTTTGTGACTTCCATATTTCTACATAAAGGGATAAATGTATAAATTCCATGTATCTTTCCGCCTTCCCAGAACTCTGTGCTCACTTGGGCCCGTGATCACCGCCAGCACCACAAATACTCCGACACCGACGCCGATCCGCATAACGCCAACAGAGGATTTTTCTTCTCGCACTGCGGCTGGCTCATGATGCGAAGACACCCTGACGTTGTAGCGAAAAGGGAAACTGTCGACATCTCAGATCTAGAGGCAGATCCGATTGTAATGTTCTACCATAAGTAAGTCACCCAATCGGTTACGAGAGAGATCAGATGAATTGTCGCAATCTGTTATTCTCCTCAAACGGTAAAATTACGTTCTCGTATGAGAACCTTCGTGATAATCAAAGCGGTAAATAATTAAGGACGTATCACAGTGGCATTGAAATCCTTCAGTCCTTAAACTGTCAATTTTTTCCGTCAAATTACACGAAGGTAGATAATAAGCAGATTACATACATGGATAAGAAGTCTTTGAATTGGAGTCGTATAATTTCTGTAGTTGATAAGGGTCAGCAAACGAGGTTAATTTTCGCCTCAAAAAGGATATAATTCCTGTCCTCAAACATTTATCCGTACGACAAACAGCGCCTATCCGGGCCGTGTTTTTTGTTCCGCGCATGAACACATACCAACCCATAACATAAAAAAACACACACAACCCCATCATTCTATTTCACAATGCATCTACACGCAGTAGCTTTTTAACATTTAAACTTCGGTTTTCCATATAATATGTGAAGAAATGTGGTAACAGATAAGGAGAGAAAGTGAACAAACAAAATAAAGGATTTGTTTTCACTCGTGTACCTTCATTTTCCAAACATCAACGATGAGAAGAACAGTGCGGTTGCTCAGCGATGAACTCACCGGCATAGATTAACAGCAACATCACAATCATGATTCCAATCTTTAGAGACAATGCGTAGTGTCGGGAGGTGAAGTGTTACCGTCGTTTCGAAGAAGCGTACTTCCTCCATGCTAACCCTTCTTCAGTTCAAGAACATGGGAATCTTCAAAAAAACGACAGTCGGAATTTCTCAAATCGAATTATCAGTTTTAGAATAAAAACGTATTCTCTGCATATTCAATCGATTTAGAAAAACCTCTTGAATTCATCTTTGTACACATTTTCGACTTTTTGTCAAATCTTCAAAAAAGGAAAATCGCTTTGCAATTTCCTAATTTGTTGTCTACTATTGCAGGTAAATGTGGCTTATACATTAACATCATCCCAGTCTGTCTGTGAATATTGAAATTAGGTGCAATATCACTGCATTCCACCATGCGGATTTTTGCTAATGTAGCCTATCCGTAAAGTTAAGAAAAATTGCAGGAAATTTTCTCATAATCCTAGTTAACATCTCAGACTCATGTGTAAAGGGACTGACACACTTCTGTGCATAGGTAGGCGAACGGAGCTGGATTCTGACACCCCAGTGTGGAGTTCCGAGGTAGCAAGGTACTTTAGAGTTTTAATCACTTTACAGGTACAGCTATCTGGTGTACAGTGCTGTCAATATTCTCACCATGGCGTTGCCCTGTCTGCTGTGGGGCGAATCATGGAAGGTGGGCTTTTTTGGTGTTTACGTGTTTCGTACTGTGTACCTATACAATATCACATGGTATGTGAACAGCGGAGCCCACATCTTTGGTACCAGACCTTACAATGGGTAAGTAATATTCTTCTCTATCATTATTGTTGACGTGGATTTTATATAGTCCCTCTCCACAGAAATAGCCCAGTCATCAATTATATATGGTGCCACCTATTATAATATAATTAGCTATTTTTAGTTCATGTATTATTTAATAATGCTGTTTCAAATACTGAACTTACTGGTACTGAACAAAAAATCACTGTGTACTGCCACCTGGGAAGTTTGATGAAAATATTTGTACTTTATTTTAAAACACGTCTATCAATGCGCAGTTCTTACGAGTATTTTCGTTTACAGGCTCGTGTACGGAATACAGTGAACATAACATTCGTAATATTGACTAGTACGAAGCGATCGATTTTTATATTTTATTCAACTACTTAACGTTTTGCAGACGGGCACTTCAAGGTCTGATAAAAATCAGAAAATACCTATCACAAATCCCTGTGTTACAGAAATTGTTGCTGGACAACTAGAATTAAGTTTCTAAACAAATGAATGTTCGACGTCAGACAAAATTACGTAATATCGTTACCTAACTTCACATTTTGACAAGCTACCATTAAGTAAATTACAATCTGCAATAGGCATAAGCATATTACTAATTGTAATCTTTTGAAGAAGAAGGATGAAACAGTATGCATTCACAATTAATTGAATTATATTTATCCTCCTACAAACTTTGTGTCCAACACAAACAATTACGTGCTAGTTTATGTAGAATTTCTAGACAAAAATACAGAATACACATAAAGAATCTTAAAACCCCATTTCCTTAATAATGAGTCATAACATTGCTCAAAATCAAAAGCCTGTTCGAATCCCACCAATCTCATGGGTATATGCGTTTCTCATAACAGCCATTAGCCTAAGATGTTCTAATTCTCATCTAGTTCAATCGCGGACGGAGATGTCATTTTCATAATTATAGAGAATAAGAAATTTTGATAAAAACTCTGAGAAATATAAACGCAAATACCACGGTGTTACAGTAGCAGTGAATCTCAGTGATTTTGTTTATTTTTTCTGCTGCAGCAAAATCAAGGCTACGGACAATACAATTGCGTCAATTCTAACGGGCGGAGAAGGTTGGCATAACTTTCACCACGCATTTCCATCAGATTACCGCGCATCAGAGTATGGACATGAACACGATATAAGCACATCATTCATAGAAATAATGAAGAAAATTGGCTGGGCGTACGATATGAAAGAAACTCCCCAACATTTGGTCAATCAATGGGTCAAGAAGCACGGCGATGGTAGTCATACCATGGAGTTGGAGGAGCAGGATTCCACTGACAAAATAATAGAACCAGAAAAGTAAAAAATTTCTAAATTCTAACTAAGAAACCTTAAAAGGAAACACAAAATATATACACATATATATCAACATAACGAATGGAAGGAATAATTTTGTTCCCGCCAACGAATGAATATTCTCTTTTTAGGTAATGAACATTTTTTAGGAAATTTACTCTTCAAAATTAAGCACTTCTTGTCAGAAGTCTGTATTTATCTGCTTCTCTCAGACGTCAAACATGTGTGTCACGTGAATATGATTACAATAAATCGCTAACAAGAAGGGTGGTCTGAAAATAAGTGAAGAGAGAAATAAAAACATATTCATGTCTCGTCAAATAAATGTATGAAATATAAATGCGTGAAGATCTAATTTGCTGAACACGTAGCAGTTTTCAAATATTAGGGATAGGCACTAAAATCCAAAATCGAAAAATGAGGAATTAAGGGCAAAATACATTTGGAAAATATTACCTACCAATAAGTTGGAATTTTTCGGACTTTTTTTTTTTCCTTTCTGTAGACATGAAGACTGAAACATAAACAAATATATAATTTTCCTCTGGTTTTAGATTCCTCAAAACTTTATCTCTTACATTAATGTGTATACGTGGGCCGAGGACGTTCCAGAATTGTGTAAAGAAAATACATGAGTATAAACGGGGAAAAGTAATATGGCACCGAAAAAATTTCATGAAGTGAGGCCACATTACTTCGATAAAACAAGGCATTTGTTTCATTGGTTGTTTTGTTACGTGATTTGTTACATAGTTTTCAAGTTAGTAATTTCCTTAGAAAGGTATTAAAATCCTAATTTTATTCCTTACACAATTTACTGTAAAATTACATACAGCAGCCCACATTTAAGCGGTATTATTTACGCGTGTTAAGGAATTTCTGTAGTGGCACCGCAAGGAAAACAAAATCCTAAAACAAGTTTAGTAGTATCCGCTGGTTGACCCCATTCGAATGGTTTAATGTGAGCCAACCTTAAGAGGAACGTCCTCTGTCTTCCATTTGTTGCCTTAAATAAAATGTTATAATGTGACTAAATGTATTATATAATCAAAAACCTTATAGGAGATATAGATTCAACTCCATATATATTTATTTATATCGCCACAGCTGTGAGTCTGTCGACAGTTCCTACGATCAAACAATAGTACGATTGTAGGTGGAAACAAACAGTAAACTTCTGAACGGATAACGCTTAAAAGCGAGTCAAGAGATTACATATAAGAAAGAAATTGCACTAATTAAACAAAACTGAGAAATTTAGGAAAATTATTATGTGAGACACGACTGAGTGGGACACACAAATGAGAGAGAACCAAGTGTTCAGAAACTCTTCTCTTTCCATCATGGTGCGATAGTCCCTCTTGAACCAGAGCCTATTCATTGCCTAGGCTTCATGATCACAGTCGGTAGTACTCCTCTGGACAAGTGATCAGCCCGATGCAGATATCTCTTTCTGACAACGCAAAACACTCACAAGAGACAGACATCTTTGTTCCAGGCGGGTGTCAAAACCGCAGTCCCAGTAAGCGAGTGTCCGCTGACCCACACCTTAGACCGCGAGGCAACTGGTATCGGTAGGGTTCAGAAATAGACAGGAGAAACACCATTTAAGAAGGCGTAAACTTACACTGTTACGAATGCCTACTATAGAACACCTGTTGTTAGCAGTCGCAGTCCTTATAAGAAGCACACAGCCTGAATTTGACAGTCAACAAATAAATATTCATAATCATTCGAAATGCCATTGCACCCCAACATTACCATTGTATGCAAAACCTGGAGAGCAATACTCCTAATGTCATACGTCATTAAAACCCCACTTCCATTACCACGAAAACAGAGGTTATTATTATTATTATTATTATTATTATAACACAAAAATACATCTATCATACACACAACTGTGACAAGAAAAGTTTTTTTGAGTCCAAAGTTTGTTGTTATCAAATAACTTCAAAGAGGGTGACCCAGCATCTATGGCAGTGCTGGTCACATAATCAAAGTAATCCAACTACAAGGAGCACACAGAACTTCATATTTTAAGATATGTCACACTACACGAGTATATGGAAATTCTGTCTCTATGAACGGGTTTTACACATAGAAAAACATATACAAGGCTTTCGGGCAAGAAGGAGACGACTCAACCTCCCTGAACGACGAAAATCAGATCTTCAGAAACCTTACATATACTCCAACACACGTAACTACGACGTGTTGGTTAGGCACATGAAAAATTGTATTTTAATAAAAATAAACACTGTACATATTCCACTGACAACACTTACTTATTTATTAATACTATGTGGCATATTGTTGTTTAACATCTTAATTAATTGTAGATATCCTGGTAATGTGTACATACACACACACACACATATATATATATATATATATAGTGTTAATACATATATGTATGTGTATACATACATACATACATACGTGTGTATGTGTGTATACACACACACACACACACACATATATATATATATATATATATATATATATATGGGCCAGGTAGCTCAATCCGTATAGCGACTGACTACGGGCTGGACGGTCCGGGTTCGAGGTTTTTCACCCGTCCAGATCGGCCCTGGGCCCCACACAGCCTCCTGTAAAATGGGTACCGGGTCTTTCCCGGGGGTAAAGTGAGGCCAAGGCGTGCTGCTGACCACTCACCCCCTTCTAGTGCCGCGGTCATGGAAGAGTAGAGCTATACCTCTACCTACCCTCTGGGCCACAGCGGGCCTGGAACAGGATCACTTTACCTTTTCACACACATATATATATATATATATATAATTAAGATGTAATTTTAAAATTTCAACTTGTATACTCGTATGTATGTTAAAGCACTACAGTATTTGGAATGCAATTTTTCTGTCACAGAGGATATAAATTTAAAAATGTAACGTGAATTACTCTACCTGATGCGGACACACTTGCTGTCGCCTGCGATACAGCGCACTGCACTTGTATTTCATACGACTTTAATGTCGCAAAGATAATCGCACTTCGGAGTCATGAACAATATTGCATACAAATATTTAATAATCACTTTGTACACACTCTTGTCAGATATTTGCATACAGCCTACCTGTGGAAAGAAATTGAGCATTCATCGCTGTACATACAGGATTACTGCCTTCTCGACTGCGACACCGTACAAACTGGTAGGCATTTACCGACCTTCAGGAAGAACCTGCTTCCTCTATCCTCAAGATCAGACACAATTATGAATATTGCATAGATCACAGAATTGAACTTCCGCATTTCCTCAACCACCAGAGAATTGAGTTCAATTTCCGGTGTTAAACAGAATGACGTGGGAAAAGCATGTGAAGTTGATGAGGTAAACAATTTCCATCTTCCTGTCCTATTGTTAATGCTGTCGACGAGGCCTATATAAGGAACCGAAGCACAAATCTATGCGCATTTTAACAAGAAACCAAGAATTCTGTAGTTTCAGAAACAATTATTAACAATGGAAAGCACTTCCATACAAACACCTGATAAATCCCTAGAACAAACAGCAAAACATGAAGTCAAGGGCCAGATTGTGTGGAAAAACGCAGTTGGATTATTGTTGCTGCACCTTGCAGCACTATACGGCTTGTATATTTCTATTTTATCTGCCAAGGTTCTAACTTGGTTGTACGGTAAGTTGACAAGACACAGCTGGTGAGTTTATACATTTCGATTTACAGTTAGTTCCTTTAAAGACGCTGTTTCAGGTAAAGGGGTGGTATAGCATACTGTGAGACGGGAAGACGGTTTATGAACGGTAAGCATAGGACTGGATAAGGGGTAGACGTAATCTGTAGCGTTCATAGGGCGGAGCAAGATGGGGTCTGCTGCGGGCCCCGTGCTTTGAATGGTACCAATACTGTATTTACGTCATCATCTTAAGTGTTTCGGAGATAAAAATGGAAAACAATTTAAAAATCTAAGAGAAATTACCAAAGGAAACCGACTGAAGCATGCAGATCAAACCAGTGCTAAACTCCGCACAGAGCACAATAATTTGTTATGAATAATTTGTTTTGTTGAGCAGTCTGTAGTTTAAAGTGGGCAGTACTGCATTTCAGAAGACAGTGGGAAAAACAAATATTCGTCATGCGAATACAAAAATCTGCCTTATTTTGTTTTGTTTTGTTTTGTGTTCCTTTGAACAATCAGGTGCGATCCTACCAACCGGACAGAATTTTGGATTGAAATGCTAAGAGGAAAGACATCCGTTATGGCTATCAGACAAATATTTCAAACGTCCGAAGTGTAGTGATAATTGACACATTTAGGCTATTACGAATTTATTAACTACAATTGCCAGGCGTGGTTTTTGCTTGAGACCGGCAGGTCAACTGGACAAACAAGTCACTAATTTTTGGAATAAAACTCAGTAAAAACTTTAAACCACTTGGAATATCGAATCAGTCTAATTTAAATGTAACTACAGGGACTGACATGGATATTACACTGCAGATTCCAGTCTCTGGGATATAACGATGTAAGTAGGTCCCGACGATTTGAATTATACTAGTGTCTTTGTATTCGGGATCAAGCAGCACCCGTGGTTCTCCGAAACGTCTGAAATATTCGCCAGAAAAACTAAAAATGACATACCAGAAGACTGGAATTTTCAGCAACATTTCTGTGTTTCTGAAAAAATCCGCAAGGGGTAAATTGTCAAATAAGCACAAAATACATGAACGCAAGTAGGTAAACGGCATCTTTCCACGCCTTCTCTTCTACACATCTATTCTGTTTTCGAACTTTGACGTTTATGAGCAGCATATTTGAAAATACAGAAGACACCGGATGAAGAGATTGTCCCCTTCTTGAAAGAGATTAGTTGGCATTTCTTCTGTTTTCATCAATCTTCTGATCATAAATTTCGAGGCTCATATAAGAGATAAATGCTTACGAATAGTTTCATTATACAAATTACGCTTACGGCGCACATACATAATCACATTTGAATGTTTCTTTGCAGTTACAACCGTCTACCACTACAGAACCGTGTAAATTATTGACCTGTGTCAACATGGGCTTTAAAATAAATACCCTTGCCATTCACTGCTGTAAAAAGAATGGCTTTCAAAAACCCGGCTAGGTATTCCTCCGCTGAGAATTACATACGCGTCACTACTCTCTTTGCCTTTTCACATAAAAATCGGGACAACCCAACTTCCACCGCTTCAACATGTAGGGAATTACTTTCCACCTTTTTCAGTAGGCAAAAAAGAAACGCAAAAAAAGGGAATACATACCACAAGAACTGAGTTTATTAACTTTGACAGGTATCGTGGTGTTCGTTATGAGCGGCGCGGGTGTCACGGCAGGTGCCCACCGATACTACACGCATCGGGCCTTCAAAGCCACTTTTGGTTACCGATGTTGGATGGTAGCATTATTCATCACAGCGGGACAGGTAAGAATTGCAATACTTGCTTGAGTTGCTGCTGTAGTGAAAAAGTGATTTGAAACTTTCTTACTTCATTAAGAATGCGAAGACTTTGCGCGCTCTAAGGTTCGGCTTTCGCAGACAATTTATTTGAGGGCAAAACGAAATTTACCAGAGCTTGCAGCTATTGGATTTAGACTCACCCAAGTTTTATGCTACAAGAACAAATAAAACACGACAAAGAACTTCCACTCTATTAAAAAAATTCGGATAAAACAAACACTTTTAAAGCCTAAAGCATCAAATAATAAGTGCGAAAGGACTTGTTATTCAGGTTTCTACTATCCACTTAGACTGATTAATTTTACAAATCCTTCAGCAATTTTAAAAAGACTTTAATCAAGCCCAACAGAGACAATGTTTCGTGCGTATTAGTTTTCAAATGTACAGTTCCACTCTTCTAATTTTGTTGTCCTGTTTAGGCCATATGGTTGTCAAACTTAATCAGTGAGATTTAATTCCTTAATAATCCAAACTGTACTTTACTTGCAATAAATACGTGCATAATTTCCCATTATTGAATACCATGTAAACAGTACACATATTATTGCTCTTAATTTCAGTTCACAGACCACAAATTGCAGGAAACTGGAGAAAATAATAGAGTACTTTGTGGGAGAACCTAATTATAATTTTAGACACGTTAGGTGAAATGTTTCAACGCCTTTACGCTTCCCCTCTTTATAGAGTAGGCATATATCAGACAAAATGTTTCAACGCCTATGTTTGCGTCACCTTCAATTTCTAGCTCTGCTACCTTCCCCAATACGTGTTGGTCTATTTAAAAATACTGTTACGATCTATATATTAAATTACGTTTGCAGTAATTTATCCGGCTGTAGTCTTAGACTTTCAATCAAAAATTAAACTTGCTGACCTACAGATGGCTATCTCTGAATCTTAAAATTCACAGCTTAACAACAAAAACTTTTGTGAACATCTTTTAACCCCCATCAAATCACATTAAAATTATGTTTCATATTGAGTGATGCATAAATTCTTAAATCCTGTACACAGGTTAAAAAGTCCTTAATTTACTAATATTCAACACTGCAAATGCGCCAAGAAGAATAAGCTGTTGTACAACACATTTTCCTAACGATGAGCGAATGATTAACAAACGTAGCAAACTTCTTTTTAAAAAAAGGCATATACACTATTACACAATTAAAATGGTTTCACAATGATCGTATCTATGAATGTTACACAAAACCATTCGTATTTATTTAAAGCGAAACTGACGCTGTTTAATAGAAATATGTCTTAATATATTTAGTAAATTTTTGACCTGCATTCTTGGAAGTGACGTGAAAAACTCATGAACTCTTCGTGACCATTTATTTTCTCAGAACAAGTTGCACATTTGGGTCCGTGATCACCGCCAGCACCACAAATACTCTGACACCGATGCCGATCCGCACAACTCCACTCGAGGGTTTTTCTTCTCGCACTGCGGCTGGCTCATGATGCGCAAACACCCTGACGTTATTGCGAAAGGAAAAACTATCGACCTCTCCGATCTAGAGGCAGATCCGATTGTAAAGTTCCAAGAAAAGTAAGTTACCTAATCGATTACGAGAGAGATCAGATGATTTGTCGCCATCTGTTTCTATCGTCAAGATAACCAACATTACGGTAAATTAAGGTTCTCACATTAGAGACTTGACGATATTCAAGGAAGACACAGTATCTTAAACTAAGAAGGACAAATATTAACAGCATTCAAATCAGTTCTTTCTCTGACATATTTTTCTTTCGAAATTCCAAGGAAAGGGCCAATTGGATACGGAGATATTGATTACGTTTCTGTTTGACGTACTATTTCCAAGATTACTATCATCAGCAGGCGCGAACAAATTTAGCCTCCTTTAACAATCAGATATAACAAAATTTCTGCCCCCCCCCCAATATTTCTTCACAACACAAAACACACTTGTAAATGTGCAACACCAGCCTTCTTACCAACACACTACATACAAAACACAAAACTCTCAAATTTTAAAATGTTTACAAAAACGTCAAATATCATACAATGTATGGTTCAACATAATGTGTGAAGAAATAAGTTACCGGATAAAAGCAGAGAGTGAAGGAATAAATGTAATATTTCTTTCACTCGTCTGCCCTAATATGTCAATCATCACCGAAATAAAAGATGTGTAGGCTAGCTCAACACGGCGTTCATCTGCATAGTTGGCGAGTAACGACAAAATTAATTTTAAAGTCTCCTGTGATGCTGCGTCATGTCGGGAGGCAAACAGTTATCGACGTTTCAGATGAGCGTAGTGCCTCCATCTTCAGGATCCAGCAGTCCCAGAAGAAAACAATAGCCATTTACAACGCCGTAAGAAATTCAGGCTCGCAAGGCAATATTTTACAGCACACAGATATTCCCTGTACATTCTATCAAATAAGGAAACCTGTTAATTTCTGCCTCCCGTAAATTTCAAGACAACTTATTTTATCTCAAAAAGAAAAATACAGCACACACAGCAGCAATGCAATATGTCACGTCATTACACTGTACCGCATCCATTCTCTAGCAACTGTCAATTCACATTAACAACATCACAGCCTGTAAACAGTCTAATTAGATACACTACATCACTGTGAACGCTGAGCAGAATGTAAGCCGGGGTAGCTCGATGAATTATGGAATATCTGTAACATTACAGTCCTCAGGCAAAATCTTGGGAAATTTTATCCATCTCCAAAAACACTATTCGTATTTGTGTTTACATAAAAAGCGATCTGTGATATTTCTCTGAATACATAGATGGCTTAAGCATCATTCTGACCCCGAGAATGGACTTTGTCCTTCTCAGTCCTTGTGGTGGTGGTGGTGATAGTCGCTGCCAAATGATTACATTTTTCAACTATCTTCACTCACTTTAAGTTGTTTATTTGACAAGTTATACAACTTTTGGCGCCAGTGACTGCGTTATCCGCAGTATAAATCTGTTCTTAGTTCACGTGTGTTTCTTATGTTCAGTCTCCTACCGAACTTCTGTCTTTTCTCCCAATTCAAACCACGTACAAACAAATTTAAGGATAATTCAAGGGTATATTTTATTATGCGGTAAAAAGCTGCTCTCTTTTGGAGTACTAATAATATTTCTTTCAAAACTACACCCCTAGATAATAAGGTACATCCGCAACTACGAACCGTGCAACTTGTAAATATTTACTAATTACAATGAAAAAAAAATCAATGTAACATTGGCTAGGGTACATAGCCAGTAACCGCACTCATGAAACAAATATATTCGTGGACGTACTTCCGAACACATTCCAAAATTATCTAACGTTTCTTCTTACAGAAAACATCGTTGTCGTTATCCCTACTTCTCCAACCCAGAACAAGTTAATTTTGTTCATCAGTCAATGTATTGTTGACTTCGAATAAATCCAGGCAACAGAACCTTCACTTCTAAACTTGATTCGACAGTTTTTTGTAGCATTACGTTAAAAGTTATTTTACATTCACGAACAACTTAAGTTGCCCGCCGATTATCAGACTGGGCTGTTTTGAAGTCTTAATTAAATATGTGGGTTCAATATTGGTCAAAAGGTAACGAAATGCGAGGCGATTACATTACGTGAAATGCGTCAAGGCGTAACCGAGTTGTTAGCAGCTTGTGTGTTGACGCAATGAATGGATCGATTTGCAATTCAGTGTTGCCAATATATAATGAATTCCGCAAATATAATACACAATTTTAAAACTGTATTATAGCTACTATTACATTTGTGGTTTAGCTGTCAAAGACAAGCGTTAAGGACAGCCATCATATGTCGAGTTTTAAAAGTTCTGGTTCTTGTTTGTTTTAATTTAAAATACAGAAGGGGTCCGAAAAACAAAGAAGATACACATCATAGCAACATTAACAACAAAATCACTTCTAAGTTAAGGTGGCAAAGACGTGCGATGTTGATAAGACAAACTTAAGCGTCGAAACGCTTAAGTCTGACAGCCGATAAGAAGTGAGGCCCATGTAGTAGGCAAACTTAATACAATTACTTCGTGTGGAGTTCCGACAAGCTACTTTAGTGCCTTCAACGTTTTTCAGGCACTACATTCTCCTGTACAGTACTACAAATATTCTCATCTTTGCCCTGCCCTGTCTGCTGTGGGGCGAATCACTGCAAGTATCCATTTTGGGTGTTTACGTATTTCGCACTGTGCTCCTATACAATTTTACATGGCTTGTGAACAGCGCAGCCCATCTCTATGGCCCCAGACCATATAACGGGTAAGAAATTTTACTCTCAAACATTTTTCAAGCATTATTTTCGATATGACTTTGGAAAACAACTTATTTTCAGCAAAAAGGTAATTAGATTACAGGCTTATTATTTAATTACGAGTCGGATAGTCTGTATGTTCCTTAATGACCCTGTATCAGCGGCATAAATTATTTGGTGCTGAATAAGCGGAAGATTATATGACATGAATGGCGAATATCTATTGAGAAAATATTGTATGGGTTACTATTTAAGAGACATATGAATAACGTTTTTAAATATCAAACATTTCCGAAATTTCCAACAAATAAATGCAATACATAATACCACACCTGCAGGCGACAGAGGGTTTTTAAGGTTCACGTGATAATTTGGTCTCTTGGTGAGTACGGCAGGACGAAAAAACGTAAATTGGATTATGATGATGATGATAACAATAATAATAAGTTCCATTTCGAATGAATAAACATACAATTACTACAATAAATGTCAAACACGGTCCACGTTAATTACAAATCTCTCATTGTTTACATAGGCTTCACAAATACAGCTCGAATGCAACGCGCAAGAAGCTTATCTTAATATTCACAAACTGACCATGTTGACAAGCAAGTAGAAAATGAATAAAAGAAATCCTAGTGAATCCCTCACGTACTCAGGCCTCACCCCCCTGGTATTAATATTTCCAGCGATCTCTTAACACAAACACAATTAATACCACATCTACTGGGCCCCGAAATTATAAAATATAACTCAACAAGTTAAACTCTAACCCTACCCCGAAGCGGAAGACAGGCCAGCCGCGAAAATTAACCAGGTATTCTCTCACCTCGTTGACATCCGCCAAGACAGTGTAAGTGGCAGTACACTGGATGGAACAAGAGTAATTTAACTGAACCTTCTTACCCTCCCATCGTTCTTTCCAATCTGAACAGCAAGCCTCGCCCACGATCAGCATAACTTCTAAACCACGTTACTTACGCCATCCACCCTCACACGCACACAAACACATACACATCTTCTTTACTGCACCATTCTGCCCATCGGCAGTTCAACGCATTTATTTTCCTTTACAGCCGTACGTACATATTAAACTAACAAGAAAGGAACAGCCAGGAGGACGAAAGCAATTAATTTCTACATTTCGTTATTTAATTTAAAGCACTCCTGAGGAGGGCACTTCAAGCACACAGGAAGTCACACAGATTCAATAGAGATAAGTAGTGCGTCGGATGTAAATCGAAGCAGGTACTTCCTGAACATGTCACGCGCTGGGAAACTACGTTTAATTTGCTTAGTCTTTTGAATTTTCTGAGCTAACTTTACTTAGGTACGTTGGCTAATTTTATTGTTTCAAGCAAGCCATCAATCAGTAAATAATACTTTGCAATCGCCATTATAGTATTACCTACTCTAGCTAAGGATCCTCCATACCCAGGAAGCTTAATGTTAGTCAAAAGAAACAACTTCCACCCTTTGTTGATGGCCTTCCATTCAGCAGTCCACTACTGCGCCCAGTAACTAAACCGCTCGCTCTTAAAAACATACAGAATAAAACACTTACACCCGAGCGTGTGGGTCGCATAACGTGCACCTTACTGCGCTAATGATGCGCGACAAAATACGGTCCTAGAACCCCATTCGCTGGTTCAAACCATGTTTACATTTCTTATCACCGTTTTTATCCTACAACGAATTGGTCATTATGCAGACGAATCACGACTTGAGTAAACTTTCTTAAATCCTGTGAAATCAAGAAAGTTGAATAAGAGTTCTGAGGAATAAAATAATACATAGGGCTTATAAGAGCTCCAAATTTACAGTATCGTTCGTGGTGTTTCTCTTTCCTCTACTGCAGCAACATTCAACCTGCGGAGAGCCAGTTTGTGTCACTTGTCACTGGCGGAGAAGGTTGGCACAACTTCCACCACATATTTCCTTCAGACTTCCGCACATCGGAGTTTGGACACAGAAAGGATACAACCACCATGTTTCTAGAAGCATTTAGGAGGAAAGGATGGATTTACGATGTCAAAGAAACTCCTCAACACTTGGTGAACAAGTGGGTAAAGAAATTCGGCGATGGCAGTCATCTCTTGAACGAAAAGGAGGAGGATTCTACTGGCAACACAGAGACGTGGTAAAGCACAATGACATTTTAATTCAAAATACCGTAACCATAAGAACAAGCATAACAAACTGAAAGAGTGATTTTATTGCGACAAAGAAGGGTTTTTGGGAGATCCGATATTCTGGCAGCGGTAATGCTTCAAAGCCAAATCTGCTGGTTCGTTACGCCTTGTTGACTCGGCGAAACATCGAACAAGCCTTCAATTTCAAGAACTTGTTTCGCGCAGATGACAGAGTATTCTGAATTTGTGTGCCTTATTTAATAAACATTTTGTATAAATGTGAGCCAATAAACATGTCACACGAAACCATTCATTTCCATCCTTTCAGGAGTAATACACGTGTCTGAAAAAAATTAATAGACCACCGATGAAATAACGTATAGTTGTTGTGCCATAGATTCAAATTTTCCTTTTCACTCTGATTTACAATTTGCTGCTGGGTAGGGGTAGCGTAGTCAGTATAGCGACAGTGCTACAGGCATGACGATCCGGTTTTCAAATTCCGCTACTGTCCAGAGATTTTTCACTTCTCCGAAACTTTCTGACGCGCTCTGGGACCCGCCCAGCCTATTCGATTTATACCAAGGGTTATTTCGCGTGCGTAGTGCAGGCGGTACATGAAGTTCACCACCCACTCCATCTAGGGCCAAGGATAAGAATGAGTGGAGTTGTACTTCTACCTCCTACATGCCTTCATGACGTGGACAGGGGCTACTTTACCTTGTGCAGTATTATGACACACATCATACGGATAGAAATGTGCTGAATCGTTGTCTTGTCAACACATAACGTCGGAGGGCTGAGATAACTCCTAAAAAGTAAATATAATCAGGATCGACTGATGGTGACGCCTACGAAATTTGTGATCACCGTACTTCAGAATATAAACGTGAACTTGCGAGCACCTACGTTATTACGTGGAGAATTTCACACAGTGTGTCTTATTTAAAACGCGAACCAACGAAAATATACACATAACAGAGATATGCATTATTGTAATAAAATTATAAATATTGCACCACGATTAACGTTGTTATGAGGTAAAAATGAAAGTTATGTAACTCAACAGTAAAAGGATTCTGAACATTGCAATACACATTTGGTTCAAACTCAGAGCCAAACAAACTCGGTAGTATCTTGACTCTCCAATCACATCACTAATTCTAACCTATTATCTATGTCGTATACCCAATGACGGTGAAAGGATATTCGATGTAGATCGATAGGAAGTCTACTGATGGATACGTTAAGACAATTAAGAATGAATTTAAAGTCCACGTTTAAAGGGTTTGACACAAATATGGATACTGCGCGAACGTACGTTTTCTTGTCCAGTTCCCTGACAAGCACTTCCAACGTAACAAAGTGTGTGTGTCGCTATGCATGCTATGAAGTCTCGTGTTCGTAGGAATATTTTGTAATGTTCACACCGTGACCAGAAACACGAGTTCGTAAGGAGGATAAAATGTGGAGTGTGAGCAGATATGAAGGCGGCTGCAGGCCGACTTCTACACCTTGCCACTGACACGAGGCACGCATACACACCATCTCCTAATTGGAACGAAATAGCACCGACAGACTTTTAGCGATGCTAGATGGACTAAAATACGGGTTTTGAAGTAATTAACGTATGTCCTGGAACACCTTGCTTCGAGGTAGTGGAGCGCCATTTTCGGAGATGGATACGTACAACTACCGACGAATGTCTAGCGCGACTTGACGCTCCTCTGCTTCAAGATAGCAACTAATGAAATGGTAAAGAACATACATTCTTATCACCGGCATATATACTTACAGCCAGAAGCCATTATTCTATCGTGGGTGTCACTACTATGGAAATAAGATTCTACGTTCTTGACATTCATAATTTTACATTCTACAAAGAAATGTTCATTCCGCTGTAATATCTTGTAATACTAATTACAGTGTTATATGATGCCTTCTCTGTACAGGCCACGAAGCCATACAGGGGAGCAGAAGTAGAGTTCCACTCATTAACTTCAATACTACTTCGAGATGGAAGGTCAAATTCACGAACCGGCTTCTTTACCCGCAAATATACGATAATAGTGTGAAGGATATTTTTTTTTCTTTTGAAACGAGGAAAAGTATTTCCCTTTGCCTCTGCCGGAATTGGAACCTCGGATTACCCAGTATGTTGCCTAGTCAGGATACTTCTTACGCAACTGATTTTTAAGATTAATCACAGCAATTATACAGGGTTATTCATAAGTCCCTCCGGGATTTCCGAACTCGACTGCGCAACAACCAAAACAGACACGGCAGATAGGAACATATCAACAAAGAGAGACACACTCCAAGTTTCTGACCTACCTTACAGGTGTTCGATATGTGCACCCTTGGTGACGCGGCAGATGTCAATTCTGTAATCAAGTTCCTGCGACACGTGTTGCAACATTTGGCGGTCGATAGCAGCGACTGCCTCCACGATCCTTTGTCGCAGCTGTGGTAAATCACGTGGCATAGGAGGCACGTACACACGATCCTTGATGTAACCCCATAAGAAAAAAT
>Ga0131853_10008478_pt1 | contig 18743 bp, 13 predicted proteins | sample TergutLab28metaG_FD_92764 | JGI IMG/M metagenome (GOLD analysis project Ga0131853, IMG submission 92764) | Labiotermes labralis P1 segment gut microbial communities from Petit-Saut dam, French Guiana - Lab288 P1 (version 2) (version 2) | ecosystem: Host-associated > Arthropoda: Insects >...
AAAGACAGGTCGAAGCTATAGAGATGGATGCCCTGAGGAGATCCTCTTGAATATTAAGAAAAGAAAGAATTAGAAATGTAACTATAAGACAACAAATTGGATTAGAGGAAACAATTGTAAAAGGAATTGAACAGAATCAAATTACATGGTACGGCCATGTTCAAAGAATGGCAGAAGGAAGATTACCCAAAATAGCATTGAAGTGGATGCCGAAACAAAAGAAAGCACAAGGAAGACCGAAGAAAAACTATATGGAAGCTATAAGGAAGGCCATGAACGAAAGAAACCTAAATGAATGCCAGTGGGAAGATAGGAAGCAGTGGAGTCTAGGTGTCGGACAACGTAGAACAACGTTTTGAAACCGACATACACACACACACACACACACACATACATACATACATACATACATGCACACACACATATACATACATACACACACACATACATACATACATACATACATACATGCACACACACATATACATACATACACACACACATACATACATGCATACACATACATACATACACACATACATGCATACACACACACACACATACATACATATATACATAATTTTATACTGTTTAATGATTATTTAGATATTCCACTCATTGGGTAAACAGGCGCCGTTTCTTACGTACACTTTGATCAGGATCAAAACATCGTTTGCGCGTGTGCTAACGGCTTTGTGTTTCCTGGGAAAGCCATTTTCCCCTGGCAACTCACAACCTCTCTTAAAACTGCACTGTTATTATTGCGCCGTTCTATAAATGTATAAATAAAACACACGGACGTGATGGCAACGTGGGCGTAAAATGAAAACAACTCACAGTATTAATTTCAACCCTGCCATATAAGGTACTTACATTGAATAAATTACAGTAACAATTTAAAAGCGTCGTTGGTGGCATATTCAGCCCTAATATATTTTTTGAAATGGAAATGTACGAAATTAAATTTGACGTTACCTGTACCGTGCATGTCCTTATATTCAGTATACCAACCAACAAATGCATTCCATCAAATATAGTTCAGCAATATTAACTCCTACATGTTTCGGCACGTGAGTGCCATCTTCAGGGAGTCTACTACAAGAAAGGAACACAAGATCAATACGTCGATGCAGGTATTGATACCCTCACTGGATGGTACTTCGGTGCCGGAACATGTAGGAGTTGGTACTCATCATGAATTGCATTTTGCAATTTGCATTTTATTGAATGCATCTATTGGATGATATAGTGAATCACCAAATTAAAACTCGGAATTTACAATTAAACAAATGGATAGCATATGAGAGTCATTCTGCACAATGAAAATATTTATGAAAACGTAAAATTTTACTTACATAGGCCTGCCCTACGACCAGGCAAATTTCGAGACATGGATATATCAGAAGGAAATGATGAAAGCACACTGTGTTTCGCGTACATGCTGACGTGTGTTATCCTCCTCCTGATTTCTTCGTCGTAAACAGGCAACTGTAAAACGAACAAATAAAAAAATAAACTGTGTATAGTTGCATCTTGTTGGACATTTATTGAAATGTCCAACAAGATGCAACTATACACAGTTTATTTTATCCTTAAACTGCTCTACATGTTTCGGGTGGTTTCTCCACCCATCATCAGGAGCACAAATAACTGCTACCTGTCGCTATAGCCACAGGTAGCAGCAACGGTTGACTAGCACCAGATCCTGTAGATACAATTATTTGTGCTTCTGATGATGGGTGGAGAGACCACCTGAAACATGTAGAGCAGTTTACAGATAAAATAAACTGTGTATAGTTGCATCTTGTTGGATATTTATTTGCACAGCATTACGATGCACGGTCCCAAGAACATAAAAGAAATGTTCGTGCTTGATTTGCCTATTAAAAGGGGAATCACATAAATAACGTGCTAAAGTTTGCAAGTAGGTTTAGATAGTTTTTGTCGAATTTTATAGAAGCAGTTAGGCCAAAATATTTAAGGAAATCTTTTCTAAACGGGATAGACTAGATATTTTAAACTTCCTCATTGCCAGCTTGTTATTTTGACCATACGGAACCTTAACAGCAACTTAAAGCCTGGGGGTCACTTCACGTACCACACAGATCTACTCGTAAATTTAAAAAAAAAATTTCACCGCTGCTCACAGAAAGTAATTACGTGTTTGGTATGTATCTCAGAGCAAACGGCGGGTTTTTTGTCCATACAATTGACGGGTTTTTAAAATCGATGCAGGGTATATTTGCTCTATAATATGATCTAAATCTTTAAAAAACAATTCAGGTTAATTGTAGTCTTTAAGGAGTATACAGTAGTTACATTCGACTGTGCTGCAAATTCAATAGAATCTAAAGGAACAAAGAATGAAGAGGACAATAAAATAAAGAAATATATTGCGTACAATAAGATTTCATGAAATGTAACCCACGGATTTGATACATACATATATACTTACATAATATATAATTACTAACTTACATACTTACTTACTTACTTGCTCCATGGAGCAGAGTCCTTCTTGAGAAGCTGACCAGCTCGCAGCTAGTCAAGAAATTCCCCGCATTTTATGGAACCCGAAGGTTTATTGCCGCGTTTACATGTGCCAGCCACCTGTTGCTATCCTGAGGAAGACCAATCCAGTCCATGTCCCCCACATCCCACTTCCTTAAGATTCATTTAACATTATATTTCCATCTACGCTTGGGTCTTCTACGTGGTCTCATTCTCTCAGGTTTCCCCACCAAATCCCTGTATAAACATACCTTCTCCCCGTACTTGCTACATGCCCCGCCGATCTCATTCTTCTCAATTTTATCGATCAATCAATATTTGGTAAGGAATAGAGATCATTAAGCTCCGAATTGTGTAATTTTCTTCACTGCCCTGTTACCTCATCCGTCTGCAAAACAGGCAAAATTATATTTCTGTATTTTTAATCTTTAAATGTTTTGAAGACAAAAGATTCTGCACCGAATGATGACTAGCATTCCCTTACTACAATCTGCTCTTAATTTCTTCCTGAATAGAATTTTGATGAGTTAAGTTTGTTCCCAAATATCTAAATTGTTCCACCCTTTCTAAGGAAATATTATCAGTCTTTATTCTGTGAATTCTTCCTACATTCTGATCTCGAGATATGACCATGTACTAAGATTTATCAGTGTTTACTTCTAGTCCAGTCTCCTTATCAGCAACTACTAAAGGGTCTGTGTTTTTCCTTATAGTACATACGCTTCCTCCCAATACATTAATATCAGCATAATCCAGGCGCTGATGTGTACCATTTAATTTAAAGCCATCCTGGTTTACCTGAACCATCCTAATGACTTTCTCTAAAGCAAAGTTGTAAAGTAATGGCGACAAAGCCTTTTCTTGTTTCAAACCATTCCTAATAGGAAACATGTCAGATAAATGCTTGCCTACCCGGACTTTGCTACTGGTTCCATTTAGACACATTTGTAGTAGCCTTACTAGTTGCATGGGGATTCCAAACACGATGAGAATATTATACAAGACCTCCGTCCCAACCGAATCTTTAGCCTTCTTGAAGTCTATATAGAATTCTTCGTTTTATTCCCATTTTTTCTCAAGTATTTGAGGAATACAGAATATATGATCAGTAGTTGGCCTGTTGCGTCAAACTCCACAGTGATGATCCCCAATAATTTCCTCTGCATATGGAGTTAACCTTGACAGCAGGATGTTGGATAAAATTTTGTACGTGGTTGGCAAAAGTGAAATGTCTCTATAATTAATGCAATGTGTTTTATCGCCCTGCTTTATATAGTATAATGATCGACTCCTTCCACTCCTTAGGCAATACCTCCTTATTCCAAATAAAATTTAAATGTTTACGGATCTCGGAGCGGAATTCTCTACCTCCTGCTTTAATCATTTCTGCTGGGATTTGATCAATAAATGGTGATTCGTTTCTTTTTAAATTTTAAATGGCCATCTCATCCTCAAAGGAAATGGACACATTACTATTGGCTGTGCTGTATGTATTTCTGTCTGCCTAACATCATTAACCCTATGTAAGTTCAATAGCTGAAAGAAATAATTCCTCCATCAAACCAAAATTCTGTGGGAGTTCGTAAGCAAGTCACACTTCTTATCCTTTACAGTATTAGTTCTAAGCTGTTATCCCTTCTTAGTCATTTTTTGCCCCTATACAAGTCTCAGATAAGTTTAACCTTATTGCTTGCTTCAAGTTCATCAATGTTAGCGTTCAGATATTCATTTTTTTGTTTCTAAAATGTTTACTGACTTCACGGTTTACATTGTTTAGATTATCTACGTTGCTTTTGTTTTGATCCTGTAACCACTGCATTTTAGCCTGCTTATTTGTAATAACAGTCGTGAACATTCTTCATTAAACCAAGGTATATGCGGCTTCAATTCATACAGACCTCGACTTTCTTTAGCCGAGTTTTTAATATGCTCTTTAATGTTTTCCCAAGCCCTATTTATGTCCTCGCAGTGATTTAAGTTCGTCAAAGCTGCAAAATTTTGAGATCTTAATCTGATACTCTTTCCCAAACTCCGGCTCACTTAGCTTCTTGAGATTAAATCTTTCCCCATCAAACTTCTGTGCTGTTTGTTTACTTACTGCCAAACTTTCCCTAACTTTAGTAACCACCAGATAGTGATCAGTATCACAGTCAGCTCCCCTGAAATATCGTACATCTAGTAGGCTCTAATGTCATCTCCTATCTATCAATATATAATCAATCTGGTTGTGTCTTCCCATCAGGAGAGGTCCAGGTGTACTTATGAATGTTTCAGTGTGGGAATATTGTGCTTTTAACAACTAGATTGTCTGATGTGGCAACGTTTACTTTTCTAACACCATTATCATTAATACCTTGATGTAGACTGCCATTCCAAACTGTCGGTTTGAAAATATCCCCTTTCTCTAATTTAGAATTAAAATCTCCTAACAGAATTTTCATATGTTACTAAGAAAGTGACCGAAAACTTATACTAATTCCTCATAGAAACTGTTTTTAATCATTTTTTCTCCTCACGTGATGCATGCACATTCAGAATCCCAGTGGCCACTCAGAACTATATGTAACATCCAATCATTAACAAAATCTTCTTTCTTAGCTGCTGATACTATTCTGTGGTGTACGAAGAAACTTGTTACTAATTGATGATTTTCGTTTCACTTTCCATAAAAAAAAATATAATCCCCTGCTCTTGCAGTGCCCCCTTTGTCCCACACAACCTCCTGCACACACACATTAGATCTAATAATCTATAATTGCTAATTCCCTGGCAACTGCTGACCTGACCTATACAGGCTACTTCATTCCATGTACCAAATCTCATATCCCTTTTCAATTGCTTAGGTCAAAGTTTTGATACTAGGGTTTAATAATATTACGAACAGAATATCCAGACGCTCATTCACACCAGTCCTGTTTACTGTAAACACTAGCCGTATAATCTGTGGAAGTCTATATCCTTGTACATAAGTTCTACTCTACATCGGCTGTGCGTGTTACTCAACAGGACAGATAACAGTAATTAAAGTCATCAGTACTACCAATTCCTTCACATCACAACTTTGTACTGGAGGGCACTTCACAGTGCCTAGATTGACAGCTATAATATTCCTTATGCACAGCAAGAACCCTTTCTTTCCTGAAATCCGTTAGCTATATAAACCTTAAAGCCTACCATCTAACGATCTGCAACTAAATAAGAGAAAACTAACGAACCAAATCCGTGGAGCACAGTTACTTATCTTGAAGCGGAAAACAATTAGGTTGGTCAACAAATTTCCCCCGCCTCTTCAGGGACCCCATGGTTAATTGCTTCCTTTCACCTTCTGTTGCAAGCTAAACAATTCCGATATTTCAAGCATTTCTTTCAACACTTTTAGCAGGTCTGGTGTTGAGGACTTAGACTGAAACCTTAATACCAATTGAGAAGTAGTAGAGAAAGACGAAGAAGTATAATAATAATAATAAAGAATGCGAATTACGGGGTAGTGACTGACACTACATTTATTACGGAGAAAGAGAAAATGTATGGTGTAGGCAGTTTCCAGGCAATGCCCATTTCTCTAGTCTGCAGGTAAAGTACAGAGTCGGGAAGTTATTTTGATAAGGTTCATGGAAGTTAAACGTTTTGTGTGCGCGGCAGAGAAATGGAATTAAGAATTTACTCTAGACTACTTGGTCTAAATTTTTATGTCTCTATTTTTATCTGGCGTAATTTTTATAAATTTGGGAAGGGAGCATTGGCGGGGGAAATGTTTAACATTTGGGTGGCTGAACTGGTGCAGAATATTGATAACATCTTGGAAAGCTTTCTTGTGACGATCTTCCTCTTATCGCTCAATCTTTTGATTGGTTGGCAAATTTCCATCTGGATTTGTTGCAAGCCATTCTCTTTTCATTGCTGTACAACTGTCAGCTCCTGTGTTTCTGGCGACTTGCTTTAAGGATTGTAGTCGAGGTCTTCCCACGGCCTTTTTTCCGAATACTGCCCCTTCAAGGATGTTTACTACAAACTCGTTATGCCTGATTTTAAGCCATATCCATGAGTGGGGGTCTAATTTTTTAAATTTTTAAAGTAATCTTTCTTCTTTCGCCCTTTGAAAAACTTCATCATTCATTATTCTATCTGTCCATTTTATTTTTAACATTCTTCTCCAGTACCATGTTTAAAAAATGACGGTATTCTGGTACAAATACGGACAGGCTTTTTGAGGAGCAGGAGTTACAAATTGAAGTTTGGGTATCGTTTCCGGCATTTGCAATAGGACCACGAAGAAACTTGATTGGTTTGGCCAGTAGCAGGATCTTGCGGATGAAAGGCTGTAATTCATATAAATTACTTTGGGTTTTCGAGAAGCATTTTGTATTTTATCCCTACGCTCAAACTCCGCGTTAAAATTGTATTTCAAACATTAGTATTTCATGACTTTTAGTAGGTGATATTAATCCCAAAATAAATCACGAGAGTTGTTACAATAATGCAGTTATAATGAAACATTTCAACATTATCGGGCTCATCGGAGAACGGAAAGTCATTGGCCTACGTGAAATTTGACTGTCATATTTGAAGTATTCAGCGTAACCGGAGCAAATAGCATAACATACTAACACGACGAAAGAGTGGTCATATGACCGTTATCGTTTATTCAGCATTTCAAATGAATGTGTGAAGATTTACAGCCTACTCAGTTTTAAACGACCGGCCCATGCTTTGCAGAACAAAGGCCACGTTCCTGTTGGATGCGCAGTGTGAATTTTAATTAGCGCGACACTGTAACACTTTACTTGCGGCAACTCAAATTAATCCAGTAAATCTTAATTTCCATAAGGCTCCTGTTACGTGTACTGCGTCGAAGTATCTCTGTTAACAGAACCCGAAGTTTAATACAGCGGAGCACAGTGCGTACGTCCCGAATATAAGGCAGAAAGAATTACAGTTCTGCGAACTTGCACGGTGCAACTTTTGATTTGTTGCTCTTATTACAGGCACAAAATTAAGCTGTAAAAACTAAAATTAACAGCGCTGTTGCGAATGTTCTGCGTTAATCTGATTGCTCACTTCACGTCTTATAGATTTAAATTGTAATTCATTTTACAGTTACATCTATTGTGTAAAGGTGTTGGGTTGAATGACTGTTGATGACGTTAAACGTACACTAGTTTGCTTTCCTGCACGACATGTGGTTGCATACGTAAATTGTAGGCTGATGCCTCTGTAGGAAACTGTTATGGGACAATGGCATGGTTTGGGATGGAGTGAGATGCAGCTTGTTAATTCATATTCATTTTTGTATATCAAGAATTTAGACCTAAGAATTGCAATTGATCAAAAAAAGGAAAGAATAAAAAATCGTTGTTTGAAGTAGGTGCAAATGGACCTAACTTTTGGAATGGCTAAGAAATTCTGGTATCAGTTTCTTGATGCATGTACCGCGCATTTTGTAGAATTCTTTTTCTATTGTCCAACAAATGCAATATATATATAAATAATACCGCTTACCGCTTTCTTTAAACACTCCTATATGATTCGATGTTTATACATCGTCCTCAGGGAGTCTCTTATTACGTACACTAAAGTTACAAAATTAATAAAATGAAAACTTTTATACAAATGGTTGTTACAAAGAATCGATAGATTAAGATCTTTAAAAAGTCGTAATATGTCAGATTGTTTACAATTCTAAAAAATGCGTGTTATTTCACAACACATAAAAGAAACAAAAATTTTAATATACTAAGTGCATTTGTTGGACAGTTATGATAAAAAAAAAAAGTACGGAGTGTTTTCTCACACAGCGCGCGGTATATCACAGCTACCTGGATTAGATCCACATTGCGATCAAAGATAGGTATATAGATGTTTGAATGCAAAACGTGCATAAGGTTGTAAACCGTAATGAAAGATAGGCATATAGACTGCAAGGACGTGTACTTTAATTTAATTCTAGCAGTAACAGATAGAAGTATTAAGCTCCAGATTTAATTACATACTGTAAAATACGAACATATTTGTATCTGCTTGCAACATATTCTTCATAGCTCTACTATGTATTTGACAGCTGTCTGTAGTTGTGTTAACCTTTTAAAGCCTAAGACTTGCTTTACGTACCACCAGCTTCAACAGACAGAAATTCTGTGTTCTGCCCACGTTGCGTTTATGTGTTTTGCGTGGATCTCAGAACAAACAGCAATTACTTCTCTTTACAGCATTAACTTAACGGTTTTTATAACTAAGGTAGAAAGTGTTTACAGCGCGGTGCGAACTGGTCTTTAAATCAGACAGCTACAGTTTCGTCCTTACAATGTTAATGTACGTGTTCTTTTTCCCTAGTAATTGGGTTTCTATCGAGCTGAAAACTATAATTCTGCCTATTATGTTGTATGGGTGTGAAACTTGGTCGCTCACATTGAGGGAGGAATGCAAGCTGAGGGTGTTTGAGAATAGGGTGCTGAGGAGTATATTTGGGCCTAGGAGGGACGAGGTAACAGGGGAGTGAAGGAAGCTGCATAATGAGGAGCTGAATGATTTGTACTCCTCACCAAATATTGATCGGGTGATGAAATCGAGAAGAATGAGATGGGCGGGGCATGTAGCGTGTGTGGGGGAGAGTAGAGGCCTATACAGGGTTTGGGTGGGGAAACCTGAGGGAAAGAGACCACTTGGAAGACTCAGGCCTAGATGAGAGGATAATATTAAGATGGATCTTCAGGAATTGGGATGTGGGGATATGGACTGGATCGAGCTGGCTTAGGATTGGGACAGATGGCGGACACTTGTGAATGCGGTAATGAACCTTCGGGTTTCATAAAATGCGGGGAATTTCTTGACTAGCTGAGACCCGGTTAGCTTCTCAAGAAGGACTCTGCTCCATGGAGCAAGTAAGTAAGTAAGCAAGTAAGTACGTAAATAAGTTTCTATGAAGGTGGCTTATTTAAGCTGAAAAATGTAGGACAAACTGAGCCACGAAATAGTACGACATATGTACCGTTTCTCAGTAAGTGCAATAAGTTATATTAAATATAATAAACAAACGAGTGTTTCGTATTCAAAAGTGTAACCCTGTCTTTACTGAAGAAACAAAAAAATGCAATTTTTGAGATCAAAGCAATTGCATCATTAATTCTCATGCCGTATACTAATGTATTATGGGCAAATGTTGCAGAATTAATGGCCTAGCATTTGCAAATGACATAAATTAAGCATGTGTAGCAAAACATGCTGTGATGAGCCGTCTAACAACACAATATGTGGTGACTCTGATAAGGCACTCAGCTCATTTCGTAAAAACTTGTTTTGTTTGCTTATAATAAACTCCCCATGAAGGTCCCAGAGAAAAGTCGTTCTTGTGCAAAGACATGAAGGCACCTGGAGGAGTGGGATTATAGCTCTACACATTCTTAGACTTAGCACTATATGGAGATGAGTGGTTAGCATCACATTCCGGCCTCTTTATGCTAGAAAAAAGCTTAAATACCCATGGAATAAGAGACTTAGTGAGCCCTACGAATCTTCGCCCCTCCCAGAAAGCTTACAGAGGACTTTCAGTAGTCCATCACGTAGCCTAGTCACTATATCAACTGAGCTGTCCAGGCTCGTATAATAAGAGCCTCCGGAATGTTACATCGAAAACAATGTAAATCATTATGTGGAGAGAAAAATTCAAGCATCAGTGTTATTAGCGTCGCCGTCGAATTGTCACTACTGTTGTTAAGGAAACGGTTGTCCTCATTTATGTTGCGACAGTTACACTGTACATAACCATCTGCGTAAACAAACGATACTGTAAAAGGCTGGTGTGAAGTATATTAATGAATGGAACAATATCAGCGTAAATATATCCTGACATATTTCTTATCCATTGTCTGACTCAAAAGACTTTCAATAGTCAAAGAATTTCAATATGGCATTCTCTTCGTGTGGGTACGATTAGCACAGTGACTACACTACGAGTTGGACGACCGGGCAGTTTTTGTTCAATCAGCGGCAATGGCAAATTTTTTTTTTCCTAAACGAAAGCGTCCGAATATCCCCCGAGCCCCATGCCACATACCTTCTACAACCGGCGGTAAAGCAGATGGATTTCTCTACTAATGCCTTGTCTGTTCCTAAACGTTTTGGTCTCTGTGTTATCTTTTTTGCCGTTAAAGTTACATATCCGTAGAGTAAGTCGATGTTTAATACACATTTTTCAATATATTGACGTAGATACTATTAGGAAACACTTAAAGAAAACCCGTACAGATAACCAAATGAAATTTTATAAAGTTGTAGCTAGACCCTCACTACTGTATGGCAGCGAAACATGGGTAACCATGAAGAGAGACATGACTCGCCTAGAAGCTGCAGAAATGCGCTTTCTAAGAAGTGTTACGGGATACACAAGGCTGGATAAAATAAGAAGCGAAGAGATCTCTGGAATACAAGACGGGAGACTCAAATACAAACAAAACTGGATCAACCACCTTGAAAGAATGGACAAAACCAGACTCGCGAAACACGTCCTGAACTGCAAACCTCGGGGAAGAAGAGATTGTGGATGCCCCAGGAAACGTTGGCAATGCGTCAATGCCGGAACAGGTCAAACGGCCTAATCCATGGAGGAAGATGATGATGATGATGATGATGATGATTTATGTAGAATTTAATATTCTGCGGTTATGAACCACCTACAACGTTTCTTTTCCTTCCGGTTTTGCCTCTCATTTGCAACCTGCACATTGAACTTGAGATTAATTAAATTTAAAGATAGGAAAGTTACCGCTTAAGTCTTAGGGTACTAAGCATAGAGTACAGAGTGCAGAGTATGAATTCCTATGAAGGGAGGTTAAGGTCTCCGCGCTGTCGACCCAGACACGACATGGAAATGATTGCCAGTTGAACTTCCTGCTGTTTTAAAAGAGGGTAATTAGTAGGGTTGGTGAATCTCAGAACAAGTCTTCGTGTACTCGGAACCCAGCCCCTTCCAACACCCGTCGTCTTCTTTCCCAAAACCATTCAATCTGATTAATGAGCTATTTCAGCTTTTTCATTTCGTGCAGTACAATAATTTTAAATGTTCTCCTATGTGATCCGTAGTCATGGTTACTGCAGTAGAGTAAGGTGAAAATAATAACAATAATTAAATTAAATGAAAAATGTACTAGAATTTAATATTCATTACAGCCGTTAAATTATGGCATCAGAGTGTTTTGGGGGACAGCGGTAGCACAGTGGCTAAGGTGCTGTGCTACAAATCGGAAGGTCGCTGGTTCGATTCAAGCTGGTGTCAGTGGATTTTTCATTTGCATAAAATCCTTCCGATCGAACTATGGCTCTGGGGTCGAATCAGCCTCTAATAGAAATGAGTACCAGGAGTATATCTTGGGGGTAAAGGCGGCCGGTGCGTAAGGCTGACTGCCTACCACCATCTTGTGCCTTTGTCACGAAATTTGGGAGCCTTAACTTTCTGAAACCCTCTGGGCCTGTCCAGGCCTGTAATGGGACTGCTTTACCTTTACCTTTACCTCTCATCAGAGTGAATTAAAGTAAAAGTAGTAAAAAACACTGTGATGTGAGAAAGAAAATGGATATGGAAGGTTTAAGTCCTGTTAAGTTTTATGGTATCGGGATGGGGAGCATCCTTGCAACTTTAAGATTGTGGGCAGTATCTTTCTGCCGAGCGTTGACCGACACCTACCAGACTTCAAAAAGATACTACTAAGAAGACTGTATTTTGAATGACAGAGTTTTTCACAACCTGCTATACAGTCTGTAACTCATGCAAGGATAGTAAGCGTACGCTGAAATAAATAAATATGAACACTCTTAATTGGCACTGCGGCTGAACTGGCATGACGACACAAAATTAAATTACTCTGTGAACAGAAAAAACAAATCCCTAATTACCTCATTGGATGATTACAGATTTGTTGAGCAGTGAACAGCACTATGTACCCTGCAGGAAAAACATTACTTCTGTGTCGGTTTGTCCATATTTACTTTTGTCTGTGTAATGAAATGGGTTGACTTCGAATTATAACTACACTCACAGAGAGCAAATTTGTGGATATCCTTTGTGACAACAGATCTGTACACCGCTGGCCGGTAACTCATCAAAGGCCCTAATCCCTTCGTACATGTTCAGAAAGCGGAATGGTATAAGAGCTTTACATGAACTAACGAATCAGTGCCACTGAAAGATCGCATAAACTGACTTTAGTACCAAAGCAAATAGCTTACTGTATAATTAACAACAGAAAGACTTCCTGATGATTTTTACAGTTTCAAAGCGAAATTTTGGACAGTTTCAAAGAAATAAGGAATATGTTCTTTAAAAAAATCTGTGCCAATTTGCATATTATGAAACGCGAGTTTTAATTTCTTTTGAGAGTATGTAACGTGAATTACTTATTTTCCTGGTAAAAACCGATACAGCAAACCCTGTACGGACCCAGAAGTTTCAAGGAGTTTGAGGCTCCCAGATTTAAAGACAATAGGCACAGTAAGGTAGTAAGGTCGTCAGCCCAAGGCCTTTACCCCCAGGAAATATTCCTGGTAATCGTTTATGTCGAATCCAGGGCCATAGTACGGCCGAAAGATTATGTCAATGAAAAATTCCAATTATATATCGGGAATCAAACCCACAACCTTCCGAAATGTAGTGCAGTGCCTCAACCAATTGTTCCACCACGTGTTCCCATTTATTTTTCTGGACAGTATGCAAATTGAAGTGCATACCTTACCCTGAAGTGTACCGAATGTGAGGTACTTAGTTCTCTGGAGAGTAGAAAGTGTGAAGAGTTCTGTATGAACTTCAGAATGTAAAGTGAACGAATGTGTGAGTATGAAATGTGACTAGCTTAGTTATTTGGAGAACACGTCATGTGAAATGATTGGTTCTCCAAAGATTATCTTATTCCTTTGGAGAATATTACGTCTTAGTGTGATGTTCCATGTCATGCTTAACATACTGAAACGTCACGTTAACCACTATCATAATTTTACGGCTTAAATATTAAAAAAAAAGGCACAGTTTTTACTATAGTGTCATTTCAACGTCTAACTTTCACAATCATTTCCTACTTTCTGTTTGAATACGAAGTCTTGTAGCTGCCCTTTTATCTACACTGTAGTAATGCAGATAGTATTTTTGCCATCTTATGTTTACTGGACCGTGCATCATTGTAATAGTTAAAGAATAAAAGACCAACTTGATGTCACTGAAGCCTGCAACACGGACACCACTCAAACCCAACCGCACCAAATCCCCAACACACATCGAACCAAGAAAAAAACGACCAATGTGGTAATTCAGCAGCATAGCCGCAAGCTCCTGATGATGGATATATTAATGTCCGAAACATGTTGAGCACATAAGAAGTGAAATAAAATAGCTAGTGAAATCAAGTTGGTCTTTTATTCTTCAACTATTTTTGCCATGTCTGGCTTCACCATGTAATTTCTTCCACTGAAATTACACAAATGTCTATGTCATTATCCAAGTCGCATTCTTTCTGCCAAAAAAACTGAAGCAAGCTTACTTAAAATTCCGTTATCATGTTAGAAATAAAAAAGAACTGAAGGCAATATCTTAAAACGTAGGAACGTATAAGTTTCAACAATGTACACAATTAAGGGCGAAAAGGTAAAATGGAATGTCAATTACAGGACATTTTCATCTATGTGAAAGGAGAGAACTAAGTGACATCTAAGGAAGTGATTTCTTAAATAGTAAAGGAATTATACTTAACTCCCGTTAAAATTAATAGCTTCCCGGCAATTTAGGGCGCATAATCTGTACTCGTCTTATCATTTTAATACGCCCACGCTGAAACCCATCAACGACACCCATGTTCCATAAACCAGATTATGTCGCAAGAGTGAAATTTCAGTTGTTAGTTTGTAATTTTTTTTTCGAAAGGCATTAATGATTTGTAGGCTACCAGGAAATAAACGCAAAAAAGGGATAATGGGGACTGAACGTTTAGAATATAAGCGACACTGGTATTATGAAACATGCTCGTGTAGATATCCAGTAATGTAAACAACAAAATGATACCCAGAAAATTCGGAAATTGGAGCCACCTGGTGCCAGCCCACTGTAGGGTTTGACTATTAACAATTTTGCCTTCAATTTTTAGGACATGTACGCAGAGTTGAGGGACTGTTAAAAGAAATGTTCTACAAGGTGTTTTGGCGATAAATGTGCATCGTAATAGAACACCAAAGCGATGATCTTGGTGTGGTAGTATCCTGGAAGTTAGTGCTTCAAATCCCAGTATGGATAAGATCTATCCTGACTTGAATGTCTTCGTCGTTTTCCTTATTCCATCTAGGACAATGGTTCTTAAAATTTAATGTAGCTAGGGTCTATTTGGTGAAAGTGACCACTTGGAAGACTCAGGCCTAGTTTGGAGGATAATATTAAGATGGATCATCAGGAATTGGGATGCATCGATCTGGCTCAGGATAGGGACAGGTGGCGGGCATGTGTGAATGCGGTAATGAACCTGCGGGTTGCTTAAAATGTGGGGAATTTATTGATTAGCTGGAAACTGGTTAGCTTCTCAAAGAGGACTCCGTTCCATGGAGTAGTTTAGAAAGTAAGTAAGGATCTCCTTTGATCTCAAAATATGTTCTTGAATCCGCATCAGAAATCCTTAAAGTAGGTTAGTTTTCAGTGATCCTGCCCTCTACCCTGAGATACTGAAATAGTCATAAAACGTACTATAAAAATGAAAGCTACATGTAGAATTTTTGTCTTCCTCATTGTGTTACGTACTGCGTAAATGGACAACCTACATAAAATTCGCACATTTTTTCGAATATCTATTGGAATCCAAATTTAGTATCTTATTTTTTGTGGCATTAACTTTGTTTTAATTTCAGCTTTTCGTGCTACAGCCATGTTGGTGTCAGACGTATTTAGATAGACAAATATAAGAGACACTTTCGAAATCTAGTTAATTAAAGTGTCAATTGCGTTAAACATAATTTAGTAATGACATAGCCACTGAAAAATAAACGCGTTGCTTATGAATTAAGAATATTTGTGTCTCAACGATTTGTCCTAAAAAAATTAATTGGAAATCTCCTTGCCTGTAAGTCAATAGATAAATGAATCATAAACGGCCAGCATAATACATCAGCCATTTATTCTCCTCTTTACTTGTGGGTTGTTTAATGCCGATAGGCCTGAGTAGGTTAAGATTATTAACTGTTCGATTATAATATAGAATATAAAATAATTGTTAGTATATATTATTCAATACCAGTAAAAATCTGCAGAGAGTTTTTTAGTAAAACCACATATGAGATCGAAGGAAATAAAAAAGGCCAGACAGTAACGTTTAAAATGAAGTTTAATACTGTGCAATTTCAGTGGAACTATATTACGTATATAATATTTAATACCAAGTTGTTTCGCTGTGTTTTTATTAATTATTACTCCAACATATTCCTGCCTCAATTCTTGGCCATCTTCAAGGAGCACAAAGGATTTTGAAATGTGCAATTTATGTATAAATTTATTTGGCAGAAGTTTTATATATATGATTAAAATTAGAATTAAAATATCTTAACCCTTACAATTATTTTATAAAACCCCAAATTTTATTAATTAAACACTGTTATTTGTTGTGTCCAGACGTCTGTGATCAACCTTGTTTCAAATGTAATTGTCGGGTGTTCTGGCTATGAATGAATAATTTGGGGCAGAAACATGTCGGAGCAATAATTAATAAAAGCATTATGCAACACAATGTTGTTAAATATTATATATAAGGAGATTGTGTGACCTATTTCAGGACAATATCCCTATATTGGTCTAGGGAAGCTGTAAAACAACCTAAATGTAAATTAATTTTAAGAATTCTAGTGGCCACTTTCCATGGATACTCTCCGAATGCACATTCAGACGCTTGTTATTGCAGTGACCTGAAGTGTAGAGTAAAGTAAATAAAGTAACGCAAACTAAATGTAAATTTCCCTGCGCTCAATAAGAAGCCCAATGTGGTAGTAGCCGCAAGCTACGTAATGCAGCGAGCATCGTGCAGACAGACTCTTCGTACTTACAGCAAAGATGGCAGAGAAGGTACTAAGAGGAAGAACTGAAAAGAAAATTGAGAGCATACTTCTAGAAGATCAGTTTGGATTTGGAGAAATATGAATTCTGAGAATAATATAATAACGAGCTTAGCACATAGACGGTCGCTGCATTTTGTAGCTATTAACGTCTCCTTTATGACAATCATTGTAAATGCCATAAAATGCTTGGACCACTCTCCACTTACGCGTACGTTTTTCATCAGTTGCATCGTTAGTCTGAGACCAGCTTTTCCCAAAAGTTTGAGTACGTCAACAAGTACTTCATTATTCTCTGTACTCTCCTTAACCCTCAACTTCCTGGTACCTTCTTCCCTTATATTGTTGCAAAATTTAAGGGCCTTCCTCGTGTCTACCTACTTCCTCTTCCGTTCAGACTTCAAAGTTTTCTGGTCGATTAGCTCTATCGTTGAGCTCTGACTGTTTTTCTCCCAAATTTTCAGTATTTTCCTCCGATCTAATATTATACATCTGTGACAGGCTTCGATGCCAATTTTGTGAGTTCCAATATTTTCATTTCAACCTAGTTCGTCTTCATGATCATTAAATCATAATGTCCTATTCATGAAATTCCATGATCTCGTCACACATGCTCTCAAGATAGTCCTTCTTGGCTTGTCTGTGGCTCTTTTCAATTCGTTCCTTAGTCTCCTCCAGCCCTTCCTTCCTTTATCGTTGTTGACTTTCTTCCAATTCCCTCATTCTTCTGTTTTATTGGTAATTTCCTGTGTAATCCATGTTTCTCTAGTTTTCTTGTCGACTTTACCAACCAAATCACCCGCAGCATTCAACACAAATTTCTTGATATTGTTCCACTGTACTTTCACATTCCATTGCACAGTGTTTGTCTTTAGAGTATCTTGCACGTCCTGTCGTGTAGCATGTAATTCTCCAGATCCCATCTTGGTCGCTTTGTGAAATTTATGATTTTTTTAAATTTTGTGCAGAGCTTGTCAAACAGTAAGTTATGGTTAGAGTCATAATTTGTTCCTGAGAGAGTGTGCACATATTTAACACTGTCTCTGAATTTATGTTGCACAAGTACCCGTCATCCTTCTGTTGCCTCATGCCCTAATAATACTTCAAAGTTTTAAAAAAACTTTCTTTTTTTTTACACAGATATGTCATACAAGATTTCACTGTTTACTCCTAACAGATTCAGGAAAGGTAATGTCCTGCGGTACAGTGTGTTGCGCACGGGGTAAATGCCTGATTTGGTGCAGAAAGTACAAGATTAAACTGAAGATCGAACGTCTCTGTCTTCTCTTGGACGCTGGCTAATATCAGGTTAGGGGAGAATATAAAAGGGACAGTAATATTTCGTCTGCGCGTCCTGCGTACTTCGAAGCTTCCTTAAGGAGAAAACATTAAGGTCGATGGATTGTATAGTACGTGGCAAACAATACCGACCTTGTAGCAGGTATTGCAGCACCTCTTCTGGTTGTAAAAATTGTTGGAATTTGAACTTTATTTTAAACATCTTGCGATGCCGAATACTGAAAATTAATATTAATGAAAGTGGAGTTAACTATGTCGCAATGTGTAATAAAACACTACCACGTGTGCCGTGGAAACTTATATGTGGAAGTGCAGGCATATCTCCGCAACTCCTGAAGCTCCGATCTATAAGGGGCATACTGGGATGAATCTGCATTCATTTGGAGATGGTTCCTTAGATTAAATTGCTTCGATAGGATCAAAACTTTATCTGAAGTTGAAAAGGAGGGGAATAATGAAGCGAAAAAATTTGGTCTTCTTGCAGTTCCACCTACTGTTCCTGTGTAGCGTGATGTATTATCATTACACTGCACTTGTCCGTCCTTGAGCCTGTAGTTAAGCGAAGCTATACACGGGAGAGAAGCACATTGGAACCGTAAGAATGGTTTTTATAAATCAGTACGTCTTTTTTCTAGTTTAAGCGATATCTTTATAACACTCAAATTTTAAGTAAACGTTAAGGAAGGCGTTAAAGTTTCAGGAACTAAAATTTCGCCTAGTTTTAATATGTATTTAGAGATGACTTAATAATAGCTAAAGCAGCATTGAAATTTGGAAGTGAAGCTTGGGTACTGAAGAAAAGAGAGGAACAACGTTTAGAAGCAGCACAGATGAAATTTTTGAGACACTTACTTGGAATAACAAAACTAGAT
>Ga0131853_10008480_pt1 | contig 18739 bp, 12 predicted proteins | sample TergutLab28metaG_FD_92764 | JGI IMG/M metagenome (GOLD analysis project Ga0131853, IMG submission 92764) | Labiotermes labralis P1 segment gut microbial communities from Petit-Saut dam, French Guiana - Lab288 P1 (version 2) (version 2) | ecosystem: Host-associated > Arthropoda: Insects >...
AGATAACCCTAAAAACATCATTTTATAATTCTTATATGATACTGTCACTTTCTTCTTCTTTTTAGATGGCACTACAGTCCAATGCGAACCTTTGCCTCCTTAATGGAATGCTCCCAGTCAGCTGTTTTTTTTTTAATTCTCTTCTCAGTTTTTAATTTTGCATCTATTAATAACCATTTGTACACAGTTCCACCATCTGTCTTTTGGTCGTCCTCTCAGCCAACTGCCCTGGGGATTATTATTAACTTGACTTACATGACCCATCCAATTTGGCCAACTTATTCTGATAAATGAAAATATATCTAAATCTCCAAGTGCATTAATTCCTTATTATATCACTATCTCCAATTTTCATTTACTTTAATTCCCCCAAACATTTCTTAAAACTTTTCTTTGAGAAGCAGCCAGCCATTTAGCTTTATTTAGTGTTGTAGATTCTGCTCCATATGTTGCCACTGGTCTCATTAATGTCTTGTAGATTTTTATTTTTTCTGCTCTGAGTACTGATTGACTCTTGAGTTCAGGAAGAAGTGCATAATATGCTGTACTTGCATTTGTCATTCTCTTTTCAGTCTCTGGTCTGAATTAATTTTTATCTGTTAAAATTGCACCAAGATGTGTATAGTCTTTCACTATTTCAAAATTTTTACATACTCATATGCACTGTAATACTTTAATGATACTATCATAAATTTGGTCTTTGATACTGCCACTTTACTATATTATTAATCCATTTAAATTCTATATTAAGTGATACATTTTCACCACCAAACCACACTTAATTATCACCTTCTTTTTGGTGATTATGACACATTTATGAACACAAACGCATATTTTTTTAAGCACAAACCGCTATAACCACAATTAAATTATCGCCTTCTTTTTGGTGATTTTGACACATTTGTGAACACAATAAAACACATATTTTTTGAAGCACAAACTTCTATAACAGCCCCTTTGTGCCGGAACTACTCTTTAAATACCGATTCTACTGACCTATATTTTGCTGTCTCATATTTCAAGCTGACACAGAAAAGCAAAGTACTTAGCGATTTTTTGAGGAGGAACATTTTATGTAGCAACCACCTTTTTTATGATGTGCAGATGAATTGCAAACAGCTTACCTTGTATGACAGTTTTGATGTAGAAGTTATGCTCTACAGTGTGTACATTGTACACACAGATGCAATTTTAAATGAAGACATACTTTTAAACAACGATACAACAAATTAATGAAATAACAGTTTAAACGTTTACAATCACATTGCGCTCCATTATACGAACGCTTCGTTACGTTCAGCAACACTCCCCTCTCCCCCCCGAACGCCCCCAACTCTCTCCCCTTGGACTACACGTGTTGAAGTTTGTGGTAACGCAACCGGACGTGACGTCACCGCTACAGGTTCCACGAAAAACAGTGTTGCTAATTTGTATATCAATGAATGCTGTCACGTAGGACGTTACTTCCAATAGATCTGTGGTTGCTTCCGATTAAATTGCTGTACGACGACAATAGATACATACGGCAGAGTACGGGCCTCGAACACACACGACATAAACTGCTTCAGTAGGAACATCACAAATTCTAACAGAAATAATCAGTACCCATGACAGCAGGCTTACATTACGTTTCTAAATAAATTACAGCATATTCAACAATAAAGTATCTTACCTGATACATTCAAGTCCTTTCCCATATTTTTCTACACAAGATAAATTTTACCCTCTCTTGTATAACCAGGATCTTTCCAGTTATACAAACCGGTATGTTCTCAAACAAGCTCCACAAATTTTAATATTTCCTTCCACACTCATGATTGCATAACCTAACACGGTACCATGAAGCCCGTGAAACTTCCGCACAGATCATACACATGTGGCGATATGTTTGTTACTGACCGATACCAGACACAGCATGCTGAGCCGTCACTCAAACTCATCGACCCGTCATGAACATGTCATCGTCTTCTATGTGCGAGGTCTCATTAGAAGAAAAAAAGTACAATCATAAGATTATCGTATCGAAATCTTATTGACATCGAATCTTAAGTGCTGTCCAGTGTGAGCATGTTGTTTCATCACTATGTTTGGAACAATTGATCGAATGGCAACTTGAGGCAACTGTTTAAACTTTAACATGAAAAAGTATTACAATGTTAAAACCTCCGTCGAGAATTTCATGCTTCTTAGGTGGAAAATACTTTTAAGAAGAAATCTATGAAAAGGGCAACGCATATGTTAATCTTTTTAGAAAATTTTGGTACAGAATTATTCAAACATCTTATATAGGAAAACATCTTAAACAGGGTCATCTTTAAGCCGGGTTCTATGTCCTTCGAGGGAAAGGGGAGGAAGTACCACATAATTTCTGAAAAAAACGTGTGATACCAATGTTTTTAGGCACTTTCACAAAGGCATGATAAGTGCCTATCATTTACATTGTATAAATTATGTATCAAATATTGAAAACACATATAACAGTAGTCGAACATCTAGTAAGAATTGTTAGGACAACCTTGGGTCTCAAAATGTCTGTTGTCCAGTCTGTGTATATGTAGATGGCTTATCAGTAATAATAATGTATATGTCAAACATGACACAGAGTTGGCCACATAGTCATCAGTTTTGGTGCTATCAAACCACCAGCAAACCCTGAAGATGGGAACTGAGTTAGTTCCCAAAATGCCAGTAAAACCTTTACATCCTGACATGGCTGTCTGCCCAAAAAAATTTCATTGAATAATGTCTATTATTTATTATTTAGTATCGTTATGTGTTTGATGTTAAGTGTAATTTGTCAATGGAACTATTTATTGCTCATATTTTTAGCTGAAGAAATGTAATTTTATCTTACAACTCACATCACTGGTATCTCAGACAGTTTTGCACTATGACAGGCAGCACACTGTTCATTGCTATTCCAGTTTGTTAAGAGTTGTGGTCGTTCATTGTGTTGCAGTTAATATTACATTTTTACCAGCCATAATTGAATAAAGTGCTGACAATGGTTTCCTTCAACTTACAGACATCCATAACATCTAACAAGTACGTTACTGGTTGCACATCACAGTTCTGCTGCTAAAATTGAAGACATGACATCCTGAATGCTTTTTTTCAGATAATCTTCAACGTGAGGACTATTCCTATACACTTCATCCTTTAACATGCTCCATAAGTAACATTTGCAAAGGTTTAGATCTGATGAACAAGGAGGCCACAATCTGTCACCAAAACACTATTTAAACAATACACAGAATTGTGATCAAGCAGGTGTTGAAAAATGGTGTTAGAATATGAGTAGCATATCACTGTAAAATTCCTATCAGTGTCAGTTTCCTCTCAGATGGAATTATATTGACAGTACAGTATTTTTTATGTACTGGATAACTGAAATTAGTGTACAATTAAACCCTGATACAGTGCCACCATCTTTCAACTGATATTTGTGGCAGTATATCAAGGTTAGTGATAAGCAGAAATTTTACATAATATGGAATTTTGGTTCGTGGACTTTCATGGGTGCTAGGTGAGAGTGGTGCTATGCTAGGATGTGCTATATTGGGCTTTGAGTTTTTGACCAATAATTTTGGGCACTGCCATGGTTCAGCCTTTCATGCAATAAAAACATGGCTTAAGAATATCTGAAAGTTGTTCCCACAATTCAGAATATGCAGGATAAATATTCCATAATCAAATTTTATTATTGAAAATGTTAACTACTATTGAAAATCACATGGATGATACCTCCACAGGAAATTCCATTTACAGTATTAGCAGATATTAATTTAGCAGATGGGGCTTGTTTTAGGACAAAACAAATTAAAATGCATAACTTAAAGAAAGCCAAAGGATTCACAGAACAATATCACAGAATTGAGAAGAATTACGTTTAACAAATTCTTCTTATGACTAAATCAACAATGTATAACATACCACAATCTAATACATTGATTTCAAAACAAATATAAATAAATACACCTGTTTACTGTTAAAGCAAAAATTAATTAAATGAAATCATCATCATTTTTGCATGCACATGATATAACTGAGAAATTTTATTGAGACAACTTAAAGTTTGGTGTAGGATGAGTGAGAGACTAGATAATCTTTTAATGCTGTCTTGAATACTTTTATATCATGATTTCAACTTTTGATGGAAGGTGGTTGATTATTTATTAACTTTAATCCTGTATAGCAAATTCATTTTTCACAATTACTGAGGTTAGTACTTGGTATATGAGTCATCTCTATGTCTTGTTTCTAAACTATGTATGTCTGGATTTGTTCAGAATGTCTCCATAATTCATAAAGAAGTTTCTTAGGCTCAAATAATTTAAAAAGATTGCAGTTCATACTATGTTAACCCCCAGGTGTGGGATAACTTGATTTAGGGCATGACAGAATTGAAATGTGTAATTGATTTAATACGTTTGTTAAAGAATGCACTTCCCCTTACTAAAAATACATGTCAAATTCCTTCCTTCAGCTTTCTCAAATAACAGTGAATAGAATGAAACAAATAATCACAAATTCTTAAAGATTTAGCTCTAATTATGTTATGATAAATCATCACTACATGATACACATGCTACATAAAAAATTAATTTATTCTTAGTTTCATGAATACACACATACATCTTACCTCATTTCGTCACATTTCTTTCACTGATCTGACAACACAGGTCACTGATGTGGTTGAAGTACCACTAACCAGAGGCAGGAAAAGGTGCTTAAGTGCAGTAAGGGTTTTTTTGCTATTGAAAAAAATACAATAAGGTATACAGGGTCTTTATTTCATCTGGCCAGTACTTTTTTTCACTTCCTGTCAACTCACTTATTGTATAAAACATAGCTCACTAAGTGGCACACCAACGTGCCCATTATATGAGAGACAGTTCTGTTATGTTTGTTTGTGTAACTAGTCAGTGAGCACAGCAAAAGGCATGTCTGCATCAATTACATGAAATGTAACAAAACTGTTGCATTAGCATCTATGTAAGACAAATGTTGTCCACAAATTCTGCAGCACAGTTTGTTAAACAAGACTGGACTTGTAAACTGTCATCATCTTGGTGTGTGTTCTGAAGAAACAGGCTCCAGTATCTTTCTGTTAGTTATAAAGCTTGGTTTCAATGTGGTGGATATGTCAACTGTCAGAATTACAGGTACCAATCTACAGAAAATCCAGGGTTAATTCATAAGGTGCTATTACATGATGTTAAGAATGGTGTGCAGTATGCTGAGTCCAACTGGAGGATTATGGGGCCCATTTTTTTTTTTGAAACCATAAATTCACACTGATATGTTACACATATTGTGACACCATTTCTTTACATATGTCCATTTACAATAGATACTGTGCCTTTTGCAGCACGACAGTGCAACAGCTGAAGCCATAAACAGTTCTCTTTATTATGTACAATGTTCTTCATAACAGAACAATATTGTTATGGAAAAGACAATATAGGGAAATTTGAGTTGTAATTTGTAAGACTATTTTCTTTCAATGTTGCTGACACTGTTAATAAAGTCGTTCCTAACTTAAAGATGGTGAAGTTTCAAATAAATTCAAGGGTGTTGCCTCCTCACTCTATATATCTGAACCTATGTCATAAATTTTCACTTTTGGGGCATATTAAAGGATAAAGGGTAGAGTAATAATTCTCCCACTGCAGGCAATCTGAAAAGAAAGCATTTAAAATACACTGTCTTCAATTTTATGAGCATGGTTTTTAAATATGGCGTGCACAAATATAACATTAATTACAAAACACTGTCAACCCTGACTTATGGCAAATTGGAGTGGCAGTGGGAAGCGACATACAGTGTCAGAGAGGGTAATGCCCTTGTATCATATGTATTAGCCTGTCTGCTAGTACAACATTTTCTGTCATCAGATTCAAGAATTCTAATTGTTTCTTATAAGTCAGTATCAAAGCAATTTCTTTTTCAGTCATAAGTAAGTATAAAATGCACCCCTAATTGATTTCAAACAAAAAATGAGACATCTGCATACCTCCTGCTGTAATTTGTACGTATATCACAGAAAATCTAAGTTGGCAAGCTCATATCTGTTCTCTGTGTCATAGTTTGAGTAAACATCAAATCTCTAACGAACATTCTAAATAACTGTATGCTCTGGAATATTTACTTCGCCTATTTTCAATCACAACTGAGATATGGCATTATACTTTGGGGAGGAAGAAGAGAGAGTCTAAAGGTAATGCATATTCAAAAAAAGGTGATTAGATTAATTACAGGTATAAAAAATATGAATCCTGTAGACAGAAATTTTAAGAAACAGAATTCTTACGGTGACTTCACTGTTTGTTTTACAAGTTTTGTGCTTTGTAAAGAAGTATAAGGGAAATTTGCAGCAAAACTTTGTGATCCATGAACATCATATGAGATGTAAATATGACTACATACACAATTTTGTGATACATCTTTGTTTCAAAAAAGTGTGTTAAACATCTTTCAAAAATTAAAAAATTAGATAATTTCAATCGCTTTAGAAAAGAAGTGACATTAGCTTTGTTGAATAATTCGTTTTATATGTTTGAAGAGTTTTACAGGCTAAGTCACTGCAGTATTGCTGTTAACAACAGTATATAATTGGTGATGTTTGTGTTTCCTTTTTGACAAGTCCCAAGTTACAATGTAACAGCCTGGATGTTAAAAAAGTATGATATAATGAAATATAATATAATATAATACAATAATAATTAGCTATATTACTGTATTACATTATGCTCTAGTATTTTATATTATTATACAGTATTTTATTGTTTCATTTGTGTTTATGTTGTAAAATATTGATATTAACAGTATTATGTTATATATATATAGCTATATTATGCTTGATGTGTCCAGAGTCACATGTATGGCTGGTTGGATTGAAAATAAAAATTAAATTAAAGTTAAATTAAATTTCCTCATTGGCTTTTATCACCTAAAATTTTCCTACAGTTGGGTCACTTATTTTTAAGTGGTGGATTATTTAAGATTCTGAGTTGAAATGAAGTATTTTTTTGGTTTGGGTGGAGGGGAGAACACTTGTTTAAAAAGAAGACATATGCTGTTAAGTAGCATATGCATATTACGATTTCCGTATCTTGACTATACATGTGTGTGTGTGTGTGTATGCATGCACATGCATGCATGCATGCATGTGTATGTCTGTGCATAAGTGCACTTTCGTGTGCCGTTGTGAAAATTCATGTAATTCTCAAATGTTTCACATTTATAATTTGGTACAATATTATACCAAGTGGCCTAATTATCCAGCTGGCACTGAATATATTTGAGTGTAATGTAATATCGGCTATTTCTAATTATACTTTTATTAATTCAATTATGGATGTGATTAAATCTAATGTCCCATGTGCTGGTTTACTAGTATGTATCAAATGCATTTTTTATCAATCCATCATCTCATCTGTAACAGCCTGAGAATGATCACTCTGCTTGCCCTCTGCAGCCTGTACAAGTATAAGAGACAGCTGTTTTATGTTATTGGAATGACCAAGAAAACTCCCAAATGAAACTTCCGACATCAATATTTTTCCACAGTCTGAGGTACAGAATAGAATATATTAGTTTCTGTGTTAGAGTTTTATTATTAATCAAATCAGATTTTCATAAAACAAACTCAATTATCATAAAATAAATAAACTCAACTTACAAATACAATTTTACACTGTGCTACTTTCAGCAATATACATCAGCATACATGTTCATCTTTTATTGAGGTAGTTCTATCATAGGTCATATGACAATTGATACATGTTATCAGTATTTCACATACATCATACCTAACATCAAATAAATCTGATGGAATTTTGTAGTAGTCCAACCAGCAGAGAGAACAGGGCAACCAGGATCACGATTAGGCTGACCAACATAAAATTACTGTTAATCCATTTACTCTTATAATTACAAAGAAAGAAAGAAAGAAGGAAGGAAAGAAAGAAAGAAAGAGAGAAATAAAGAAAGAAAGAAAGAGAGAAAGAAAGAAAGAAGGAAGGAAGGAAAGAAGGAAGGAAGGAAGGAAAGAAAGAAAGAGAGAAATAAAGAAAGAAAGAAAGAGAGAAATAAAGTAAGAGTGAAAGAAAGAAAAAAACAAAAAGCTTATACAGTATGTGATTTTTGCATGTAACATTGTCTAAAATTGCAGCCCACTAGTTCTTTCTTCATTTAAACCACATGACATTAATGTCACAAAGTTAGGCAACCCCTCATGATTTTTTTCCACCAAGCTCCGTTAAAAGTTGCCTTCTCTCAGACATACAATTTGTTTTATGTGAACCACAGTTGTTAATTACAGCAACAGTATGACATCTCACCTTACAGAATCTTGGTGATAGTTCCTGAATTCTGACTGTCAGTCAGTGGGCACTGAGTTGAACAAATCTCTTCTTCAGTCCAGGTCAGTACTCCATTGCAGTCCTGCAACATGGATAAATTACCTCCTGGACTGAGTCTATATGCTTTGCACAGTAATGTGTACAACAAATTAGCCTGTCTGGTCAACATGTGCAGCTTTCAATTTTACACCAATAACAGTCCTTCAAAGTTAGCTAAAAATCAATGCATAAATAATTGACTGCTGCTTTTAACCAGTTTACATCAAAAGAAGGCATTGTCAGAAGAAAGTAGGATTAGGGTTACCATACTATCCCAGTTTGGAGACTGTCAATGTGCCCAAGTCATTTCATAGTTTTGTCCTGGTTTTACCCATGTTGCCCTGTTTTATAAAAATTATTTTACATGGCAACACAGGTGTTCTCATATCACAGCTCTTGTTGTGACTGTGACTGAGTGAGTGCATCATCAGATATTGTAATTTGCAACAGTGCTCTCTCACTGCCATTTTTCTGTGGTTATCGTGGTTACCAACAGAAGGTGAGGGGATGAACTTGAGCCTGCAACATCTGCATTGCTTGCTGTAGCTGTCATGTTCCCCTATAATTCTTACTTTCTCTTGTTCAAAATGCCATGCAAATTTTTTGGACAAACTACAGACGCACATCTTTATGAAGAACCTGCACTCGAGGAAACAGGGTGGGGTTCACAGTGCTGTAGAAAACTGATTCTGTAGTCATTCGATGTGAAGTCCAGTCTTGCCTGGACAGTGTGAAGCAGTAATTGTAAATGGTTTAATACCACTGTCAACTGATAATCTTAAGCAGGATTTAAAACAAACCAAATCTTGTAACAGTGTCTACAGATTCCCATAACAAGAAGGACACAAAAGCAGTTCCTGTAATAGATAAGCATTTTTTGCTTGTGCAAAAGGTGAAAGTAAACCTGTAGACCTTACATCAGTTTCAGCATGAATGTCAGAAGTGCTAAGCAGTAGTTTTATACTGGTGATAAAGGAACACAAGCTTCAACTCCATAGTGACAGGATTAAATTCTGATCATCTGAATGCAAACTATGGATTAGAAAATGTTACAGACAGAAGAAAAGTACAGACAGACAACTGGAGGTGTCACAGACAGGCAGAGGATGTGAGCTGTGCTGCATATCTAGTAAAACAGTGTCTACTAATAGCAGTTAATATCCTTTCCATTGATACTGAAGCTGCTGTACTTGGCATATACAGACAGTTTGACATATACACAGGAAGTGTTTCTTAGTTCAAATCCTAGTGTTTATTGCAGAAAATCTGGTGACCCAACCCAGATGTCCTTAAGATGTTTCAGTCTGTTGGGTGAAGCTAGAGAGAACTGTAAATTAAGACAGTAGTTGTAAAATTCAGTTACACATTACTGTACATAATTAATACCACAGAAAAATCCAAGCCACAGCAGTCAGACATAACCTCTAAGACTTGCAATGACCAATGTTTGTGTTAACATGTATAATATGTTCCATATGATGTTAGTATGCATTGGTCATTATTTATCACTATCACACTACAAGCTAATTACAGGTTCTGCAGGACTGTAGTGAAAGGTAAAGGTAAAATTTTCCCTTTGCACACCATGAAGGCACATGGGAGAGTGCAAGCATAGCTCCATGTGTTTTTAATCTCTGGCACTAGATGGAGGCAAAAAGCAAGCTTCACACACCAGTTGCTTTACCCACTGGGAAAGATTCCCTGGTACCCACTGCACAGGAGACTGGGTGTGGCCACCATGCAGTTTATTATTAACATGAAGTTCAGTACTAGAGTAAAGCCTCCTATTTTGTTTCAAAAACTACAATTAAAATTGTAGTGAAATATAAGTATATCATGGGTACATCCTTTACAAAGTTTAAGTTATTTTTCCACAGAGTCTATTTCATTATCAACACACTTTTTCCACCTCTGTGAGAGACACCACATGCTGGTTGCATTAACACTCTGCTTAAGCATCAAAGCTATTCACACATTCTGTGTTTCAACTCATTGTTGTCTATAAAAAGGGGGTCCTTGGAGTGCATCCTTCAGGGCACCAAAAAGATGGAAGTTGAATGGTGCTAAATTGGAACTGTAGAGACGATGATGGACAAAAAATTCAAGGTGCAGACTTCTACAGGTAAAGTCATGGCTAGTATCTTATGAGACAGTGAAGGAATTTTGTTAGTGGAATTTTTGAAGAGAGGTCCCATGTTCAGTTCAGAGCAATATGTGCCAACATTAAAGAAGTTTAAAGCAAGAACTCGAAAGGTCTGGCCAAATGGCGACATGAATCAAAGTTTAATCCTCCCTACAGTCCTGATTTAGCATCCTCCAACTTCCAACTTTTTGGCCCCCTGAAGGATGTGCTCTAAGGATGCTATTTTATGGATGATATCAAGCTGAAACACAGCATGTGTGAAGAGCTCAGAGACTACAGCAAAGAGTTATACACGACTACCCCCTGGCATCTCATGCAAGGGTGGAAAAGGTGTGTTGATAATGAAGGAGACTTTGTGGAAAAATAATCTCAATTTTGTAAAGTATGTACCCACAGTCTTTGTAAATTTCATTACAAATGAATTATGGGTTCTGAGAAAATATGAGATATTAATTTTGTACTGCCCCTCATATATAATAACTGAAAATCTATGTTTCTTTCAATTCATTTTTATCAACTTCACTGAAATCTGTCATCAGGTTCAATAGTTATTATGGGGCACAAACTCATGGACTCACACACTATGTACCAAATAAGTGCATGTTCTTTTCTTGTAAGTTAAATCATTGTTGATAATGGTGCTCATATTACTTTCGTGATGAGATCTATGTTATTAACTTATTGGAAAAGGAGAAAATATGTCACAGTAACATTAATCACAATCATAGATATAAAGAATATCTGAACATCTGATGAGATATTTCAGTGAAGCTACTCTGAACCATGTCACTCAGTTTTAATGAAAGATATTACACAATTCCCAGTTATTCAAAACAATAAAACAAGTGTACACATATGCAGCTGTATATAACTCTTAATTTGAACCATAATTTCCAACTAATTTGATCCTCTAATAATTTCAGAGAAACCACTATGAAGCACAACAGTGGAATAACAGAAGGTTCCAGTATTCTGTTTCATAATGGATTCCTTGTAAATGGTCTGAGGATTGAAATATGGTGTAAACTGAGATCTGCATTCTTCTAGGATATTATACAGCATACAATGGTAATTTCTTATGAACATTTTCAAGGGTTAAGAAACCCAAGAAGATTTCTTGACCCTTGAAGATGGGACTGATAGGTTGTCCCAAAATGTTGGTAAGGAACTATCAGTATATACTCTGTAATACAAAGAACAATGCAGATCTCATCTACTTCATGACGGAAGTCTGAAATCATGCATGTTACAAACTGTCATGTAAATTAAGAGGGTTATACAATTGCAAGTGCATACTGTGATTGTATTATTTTGGATAAATTACAGAACTTAGTGCAAGGTACATAATAAAACTGTACCCAAACAACTCACTCTGCTATCTGATGAACAGACACTGTTCCTTGCAACAGTAAGTTCCAACTTCTCACCCGCTGAGGCTATGAGGGGCACCGTGAGACAACAGTCAAAATCATGGGTTCGTGTCTCATTCACCTAAAGTACAGCAGAAATGTTTCACATATTGCTGCTACAAATAATTCATAATACAATAGTTGACACAAATAGTGGTGGCAAAAGCAAAAATTGCTGTAGCAATAGCAGTAACAATTTTTTGACTTAAGTAGCTACACACATTTTTCAATTACAATTTTACTATCTCCTTAAAGGAATGGCAAAACTTACTTAGCCACATGCTTCACTGCTTTCTCAGCCTCACTTTTTAAGAGTTGTCCACAAGTTGAGGTAACTTCAGAATTTTCCTGTATTTTTATTTTTTGTCACACATGCACATTTTCAAAGTCATCATCCTGTATTTTACATACTAATAACATTTGCTTTATGTAGTTAACAAGCATGAATGGCAGCTGCTGGCCAAATGGAAAACTAATATTCTATGTCATGGAGGCCAGTATTACGTAAGTTAAAAGCTGCTGGGGATGTTTTTTAGAATAAAACACAAACCTGCAGGATACGGTCATATGGCTGCAAAACTGTGCTCAGGTCTGCTGGTCCACCCTTTCGAATTCTGTTTATGTACACTCCTCGTTCATAAAGACCATCAGATACACTAAATCCAAAATCTTCATATACAGGATCTTTGAATAGTGTTACCTGTGGAGAAGAACTGTCCTGTAAGTCATATGTGATCATTCCCATACATGAAGAATTATATACCATGTCCTACACTCCTACTAAACATTCATTCACCCCTCCAAGCCTTTGAAAAGATGTGACACCACCACCACCACCAGTCTCTTGAGAAAAATGGCAATAATTTTATACATTACAATTGGGTCATATGTTATATCACCTAATAAGATCAAATGATAACAATGTTTGAATCACACATTGTAAGGACTGTTATTGCTTCTTGTATTTATTATGTAGACAGATAACACATTTTTACTTCCCTTCAACTAATCACTCTCTTGTAGACACTAAATAAAATAGCTGGTCATGTAGAATACTGACAACATGTTAACATCAGTGTTTTAGAAATGCAAAATTGTGACACAATGTTTTATAACATGACTACAGTGATTGATTTGTTGCCAACTCACAAAATTAACTTACTGCAAGTGAACAGCTGTCATTACAATAGAGGTTTCTGGTATGTAAGTTCTTTAAAAATTATGCATCTGCTGCACAAGGTTATGATGTATCAAATGAGGTGAATGGATCAGACAAAGCTGACTGGCAAAGATGAAGTCATGATCCACTTCAAGTTTCATCTATGGGAGTGATGTAGACATGAAAACCTCAGGCAGGCCACTGACAATTCACAATTATCCCTTACTGCCCATCTGATTACCCTGCTGGCAGTCTTTGTACTTCTCTAAAAGGCAACCATTAAGATAGCTTATCAAGATGGCACTAGAACCTCCACTGACTCTCTTGAGAGCTGTTAAGCCTTCTATTCTGTTTTACATGTCCATGGGTTGGATGGTCTGCCATGGTTTTGGTCATTAATTTACATTACGTGAATAATTTAGGTAGCTTGCTTTTGTAGTTATGTGTAAAAGTAAGCCTTTTATCCCTTCCAATCCGTTTACTTAACCATGATTATTTTTTACAGTTCTAAGGTTGTTCAAAGGAATAAAAAATCTAAAGCTCTGAAGTCCCAGGGATCAACCTGAAGTGTCCACAAAAGCAGCATAAAACACAGGAGTCACCAATATTCAAAGTAAGTGATTAAATATGCAGTTTCAGTCACAATGAAGCATTCATTGTTGCAGAAGCGTATACTTGTCACAACCTCAGAAACAAATCCATGAGTACGCAATTATGACCTTTGTTCTTAAATAAATCTGTCACTTCTGAGAAATGAGCAATATTTCAAAGGGTATCAAACAACTGTAAAATTACACAGTAAAAATACATAATTCCTAAACATTATTTTCTGCTTCTATTTGATTTAATCTGGAATACTGAAAACTGCAGGGCATCTCTATGGTCTGATCACTTTCATGCCTGTGACACACTACAACTTTGTGAAATGAAGATAAAAATATTTAACTTACTAGTCAACAGAAGTGGGTACCCATATTGCAATTTGGCAATAAATGTTCGTTTTCCATTTGAATTCTTTAGACAACTGGTAATTATATATACCACCTACTTTAACAAAAAGAAAATTCAGCATTTTGCCCACAGAATGCATTTTTGTACTTCATGTCATTCTGAGAATAAACAACCAATTATTTCCTTGAACAGCATTAACCAATTTCCCTGTGTTATAAAGATGCAATATTCCCTGAACTGAACTTTCCAAGTGTTAACTTTGGTCCCAAATCACTACTTTCATACTCTGAAATGAACAATGTTGTTTGGAGGTTAAGCATCAGATGTAAGTAATGTCTAAATTTTAGACATCACTTCACAACACACCTTTGGACACAAATATGTGACTTATTCCACTGTCTCATTCTTATTTACAAACACTTTGGTATCTCAGCCAGTTGAATAGACCTGTACCAGTATAATTTACATTCATGCACCTAACTACACACAATAAAACAGAAGTCTGCTAACAGTATGATGTACAGTATTTAGGACATTTTGTTCATTCAGTACAATTTGGTTACTATCATACTCTTAATTTTCCACCTACTTGATAGAGTTCCATGTGCTGTGACCCAGAAGCCAGATGGGTGTAGGAACCACAATTATACACAGCACTGTTGCCAGTATTATTGACATTTAGGTACAGGTTACTTCCATTCTCATCATGGTAGTGTGATGTGGGGTCTTCTGAAGTCACACACTGTCGTCTGTGAGGAAGCGTGTTGTTGTGAAGGTAGTGTGGAAGTGGAAGTGGTGAGCTGGGTGGCGAGTCAGCAGGAAAGCATACATCCTTGTGGGAAGGAGAGTGGCCACTGGGAGGCTTATGACCCACTGATGACATGGAAGTGCCTGAGAAGAAGTCAGTACGATGTAGAAGTAAATCTCCTGTAAGTCACCAAAGGAAAATGCAGTTCTGTCAACATACTTAACCTGTACATGCATACAATTTCTATGATAGTTATTTGTAAACATTAGCAATAATGAATGACTGCCTACATAAGCTTCCTTTATACAATTATTTTTTGAAGCCAAACAGGATGAAGGTTGTCCAAACAATTTAACAAATATGAGGCACAGGTAAGAATGTGCCTTAGCTGTAGCTGTAAAAATGCATTTATAATGGTGGGAGAACTGCAACACTTAAGTTGGAAAGATTCTGATTTGTAATGCACCTTGCCATTTGCTAAACTTTAGAGAATGTTGATTTTCATGTTTTAAAACTAAATAAACAAAATTAAATTGTGAGTCTAATACAATGATGCTGGAAAAGCTGAGGTTACACCAGAACTTGTAGTAGAGTTTAAAATACTGTTCACAGGCTGATGCTGTGTTGAATGTAAAAGTACAAATTTGAACTGATTCAATACAAAAGAAGGTATAACATTGTCAGATAATCATATTTATTTATAATAATTATTTTCATCACAAGAATCAAAATTACTAAGACCTTTTCAATATAAGCATGTGTGCATTTGAAAACTCTGTACTTTACCAAGTCGAATATCTCATATATTCTGTGTTGGAGATCTTGAAGTACAAATGTTGTTCAGTGTGTGGTACATAATGCAGAAACCTAGACTGCACTATTGAAGGATCTTACCTAAACAAGCGTACCCATGAGAGACGTGCGTGCGTGTGTGTGTGTACATATATATACAAACACAATTGTTATAATCAGCCTTAATACTATTTGTGCTTGTGTAGCATGAAAATTGGTAGGCAAAAAGGCCTAATTTCTTTGCTCAAAAGCACACATCACTCATGGACTTCTTAAACTTTATCTGGTGGCACTAATAACCTTCTTCATAGTATTGCAGCTGGATGTTAGTCCCTACTTCACTTATTGTGATTGTGCCTTCCATGACAGTAGTCTCATCACTGTCATCAATTCATACATCAGTTTATCCACTGATGAGAGGATTTTGCCATTACTAATCATCAGTTATATTCCTGCCATGGTCAAAAGCATTCTTCCAGTCATCACCACCAAGCAAAGTGAATCACACTTCCGACTTGTATTTGGGAGATACTCAGCTTTAATATCAGCCATATATTAGAACATTCTGATTGACATTTTTAAAACACCAACCTTACCTGACAGTGTTTGTCCAGACTGAGAATTTTGGACTCCACATTTATGTCATAACTTATTATATTAGGCTTACGACATTAATTAATAAGAACTTTCAGAGACTTCAATGAAGGAACTGCATTAGCTTATGTGTTGTGGTATATGGACTGTTAAAAACAATACTGCCAGCTGGAAGCTCTAGTACACTCTGTTCAACAAAAATCAAGCAGCCTGATATTTTGTACGCCCTGCTCTGGCAGTGACGTGACATACAGTTGCCATCATAATTCGAGTCATTTTACTTTCCCCATATTTGTGCAGTAAGACTTTTAAAAACGCACATTTTTGAAAATGTATTATTGTCTACTCAAAGGCCACATGGAAGAAGAATTATGAAATTGTTTCAAAAGCTAAAACTGAGCTGCACCTGTTCCAACAGTACTACATACCCCACACCCTACCCCTGAAACAAGGTGAGAGTGAAACCACCCTAAGTCCAGACCTCTTCAGCACACACATCATATGCTCAACAATTCCTTTCTGTAAATGTTTCAAATCGTGCAGCCCAATGTCAGATCTCATAACCTGCTACAGCCTGCAAGCAACAACGAGATTCATACGCCTAGTTTTAGTCCCATTTGAACATGAACCCTCTAAATCAGAATGTCGGTAAACAAAGCAAAAAGAATTAGGAAAAATAACAGAAATATCTGTGTCACTCGCGTTTCTAACACTGCCAATGGAGCAAAGATAACTTTTGAAACATATATTTAAATAATGGATGTGTTACTGCATAATTTAATTGAGTGTTTGTGAGTATAAAACATATTCAAAAAGAAAAAATTATATGCTCTCACTGGGACTCAGGCCAATCACGCTTTAACATCCTTGGTTACCTCTGGGTGTGGCAAACAACCACCCTTTCACAACTTCCATCCATGAAAGCACAGCTAGGAAGCCACATGCCTTGGAAAATTAATGACCTTTGATTCATGTTTCAACTTCAAATTAAGCATATGTATTTGTGTCTTTGGTTAATATATACATGGTGGGATTGATTGTAATGAATGGAAGACAGAGAAACGCCATGAACGCAAAAATACGGGGAAAGTAAAACGACTCGAATTATGATGGCAACTGTACGTCACATGACTTCCAGTTCGGGACTTAGAAAATTTCAGGCTGCTTGATTTTTGTTGAACAGAGGGTAGCAGCTCTTTTTTTCAGCCACTGTGTGACAGTGCTACTCTTTATTTTTGTGGTAGTACAGTGATGTGGCTTTGAGTCAAACATCAAGAAACACAGAATGAATGCCAGTTGTCCTCTAGCATGAACTAACATGAGACATTCACTGTCACAAATGTTAAATTCATACTCCTGGTATGATATTACAGTGCCAGTATTTGCTTGCAAAAGAGTGGGTGTGGATCAAGGTTTCATTCATGTAAGCCATGGGCTTTTATATCTCCTACTTTGCCATGTAAGACACTGGGACTTGATTGCCTTCTTAATCGTGTAAACCACTGGCCTTTTACCTCCTGATTATTCACGTAAATGACTTGATTTTTTGCCTCTTTTTATATTCTTTGTCAGAGCCTGAATAAACATTTCACTTTGTACCACTTTATTTTAGGGATGGAATTTCTTAACATAGTTCATAGCATTTCCAAACCTTTCTTCTGATTACACATTCATGTCATCAAAGGCAATTTACTGACTTTCCTTGATGACATTTTATGCTTCTGTCCTCCCCTTGTCACAAAACTTGATCAATTTTATACAGAACACGGAGGGTGTTCATGTGTAACTTTAGTGGATGATGAAAGCATTGTACTCACAGCATTTGGTCAGAAGTGTTCTCTGAGATGGAGAGATGATGGTACTGAATAAATAGGCTAAGTGTCTTGTTATCTATATCAGTTCTGCTGTCTGCCCACAAAACAACCTGGCATGGTTCAGAACAAGTAATATGTTTGCATTTCCTTCATAATGTCATGGTTATGCAAGGATGATCTTTAACTTTGCTTAATTTAGTGATTTAAAGGAAATCTAGTACATAGTTTCAGTATAATTTCAGTGAATGAACACAGATAGAACAATCACTATTTTACACCCACCAAAAGACTAACATCAGCAATTAAGACTGCTAATAATTCAAGTTCAAGCTGGAAGCCATTTATCTAAGATAAATGGTGTGATACAGTCATACATACCTGATCTAACATTACTAATGGTGACAGAATTAAGGAACTGCTTTGTATTGGGTACTTCGTGGTCAACAGCTGGTGATTTATCCCATTGCCGAACTTTCTCTTCTTCAGATATGACACCTGTATTGAACAGAATATTTCAAAATACACACTACAAAAGAAACCTGATTACTATTCTTTTGTTCTTGTGATCAAATCTAGACCAAATGAAACTTATTCCTCTCATTTAATTGTTAAGACTAAAATGTTTGTGTGTGTGTGTGTGGGGGGGGGGGGGGTGGTTGGGGGGTCACCTAAATATAATTATTATGGTTTTTTGGCATACAACCAACTGACTGAAGAACGTACA
>Ga0131853_10008482_pt1 | contig 18738 bp, 11 predicted proteins | sample TergutLab28metaG_FD_92764 | JGI IMG/M metagenome (GOLD analysis project Ga0131853, IMG submission 92764) | Labiotermes labralis P1 segment gut microbial communities from Petit-Saut dam, French Guiana - Lab288 P1 (version 2) (version 2) | ecosystem: Host-associated > Arthropoda: Insects >...
AAGGGCCTGTAACATGCCAAAAGTCCTGAATTTACTTATACAATCGTTGTAATTAATCCGTCCGCAGCAAGGGCCTGTAACATGCCAAAAGTCCTGAATTTACATTACTACTGTTTTCTACGATTATTTGAATGAAATGCAAGGGGCACCACACCAGGGTTTAGTGGAAAGTATGCAACAGAACAAACTATGGTAGTGCACATTGGTACAAGAAATTAAGGGACAACTCCCAAGGACTTTCACAACATAGCTCCAGCTCTTAAAATTTAATAGGAAAATAATCTGTCAAATGGTAGGTATAAGTACAAAAGAGGTTAATACATCAGACACCTAAAAATTGCACTTCCATTAACTGTACACGACAGCCCAGCCCCATAAAATGTTCATACATGAGCGTCAGAGAATTTCAGTAATAACGTCATTATACTCCTCCAAATAACGATGGGATCTGGCCTCAGCACGACTATTTATTTCCTAGAAGGAATAGAAATTTGATTACTTTCACGTCAAGGGAATGTCCAGAACAAACTCGTTCTCTAAATGCAGGCGTTCATTGAATTTCTGGGGGTCAGCAAAAACATGTGTAAGAGTCCTTAAGGACTCCAGTTTCACGCTAGTCTAGACGACAAAGACAGTGCTTTGCGGCCATTCATTCGTGGAAGACGACTGAGGTTATCTAATCTGTCAGTTACATCATCATTCACTCACTGCCTCGTCTGTCTTGAGACAGGTCCATAGCCCTTTCCAAAGCGAGTTCTCCATAAACAGCTATCCAGTTTGTCCCCTTTCAAATACCAGTATCTTCTCCTCTCCTCAATGTCTTTCGGTAGCTGCCTGCGTCTTCTTCCTCGTCTTCTCATCCCTTATATCTAAAATCATGAGTTTATATTAGCGATAACGTCCATTCTTCGGCTTAGCCGCTCTTAAATTACCTCAAGTAAGCTGTAATAAGTAAGTTTCTGACCTATTATGACAGCATCATGAACACACGTTCCTGTTGATGATTGTAAAAGTAGCAATGGCTACGGGGACGCATAATAATCGATTTCGGCATTAAACGGATGGCAAGCAGTGGACATGGGTAACTTAAGTACTATGGAATAACCAGTAAGGTCCACTATCAGCAAGACCAGGACCGAAGGAACGTACGGACAAACGGAATACTCTCAAAGAAGTCAGTTTATGTACTACATAACACGACATCTAGGAATTTACAAGTAAATCTAAGCCATTGCAGGCCTTGAGAGGCCCTTTGGGCTCCAGGAGGTTGAGGTTCCCAGAATTTCTAGACAATCGTCACATGGTGTCAAGGTTGTCAGCCCTAAGCACCGGCCGCCTTTACCCCCAAGAAATACCCCTGTTGCTCATTTCTTCTAGAGGTTGAGTAGATCACAGGGCCGGAAGGATTAAGTCAATGAAAAATCTCAATGACTCAGAGGGAATCGACCCGCGACCCTCCAGCTTGTGATGTATATACGTAAAGGAAAGCATGAATAGATAGAATACCAAAAGAGTTCAAATGATCTATAAGTTGTGTCAGTATTGTTTTCAACCCATGTTCTGAAAACTGAGTTCAGTATTTCATACGTTCACTTACAGTTATTATTGTGTTAAAGATGGCGATACCGCGAATGCAAGCAACACTATGCCGATGTTGCTGGGAGCCCTTGAGGGAAGATTCGGGGAACAGTGACCGGTCACTTCACCGCCTGTCGCAATACTACGTCTCCAGCAACAATCTCCAGAGATGCAACACCACCATCTACCGAATGCACTCCCTTCCCACCACGGCCAGTAACGGCAACTCGCAAGTTCACGAACTGTTGCAGAGGAAGAGCACTCGTGGCCACCACCATTACCGTAGAAGAAGAGACGATTACAGCACTGACCTCTGAACGACAGGCCTAAGCGTCCATCGCATTTAATTTATTCACACGCAAATTTTACACTGTTTTATACAACTTCGCAGACTGATATACGGCATTTGTACAACAATTAGAATTATCCACTCAAATAATACGCAACGGTACGCAATTTGCTTAAAGATATGTGTGTGTGTGTGTGTGTGTATGTGTGTGTGTGTGAAAAATTATACAAAACTTACAGGAATGCCGTAAACGCTACTATATCACGTTAGTACAAGCATGATATGCTACTTCCTAAACCTCAGTTCTGGATATTAAAGAAAATAAAGGCATTTGCTTTTCTTGATAAAGTTGACACTTAATTTTATATGAAAACTGTTATCCATTGGTTAGAAGGACCGCCGTGTATATTCTAAAGCGTTAACTGTTTCGACTCGTACCTACAAGTGACATACATGTACGACACACAGAATTTTTCCACAACACTTAAGTGTCTTTTAAGGAATTTAAATTGCAACATAACGTGTAAATATCTTCAGTCGTCTCTTCGAGACGGGTCGACCATTTAATCGGAAATTATGCAAATAAAATTACTGAGTCGTTATAAGCTGCAGACACATTTGATCAAATCGAAAGTTTGTGCTAACGTACATCTTCGCAAAATGCAATAGAACAAATATCGATTACAGATTATATTAACGATCTCAGACTATCTTACATTCCCATCTTCCGAAGGTGGCAAACAGGCCTGCCTACTCTCTGTCAAACACCACACTTCCTTCGACATGCAGAATGGTGATGAAACAAAGGACCAAACCCGAGAATAATATGCTAAAAGACTATTTCTCTGTGGCAAGTTTCATAAGTGTAAAATATAAACCACCGTTTAAATATTAATTACACAAAACTTGCCATTCAATTTGTCCTTTGTGAACCTGAAAAACGGCGACTTCGACAAACAGTACGTGAACAGCAGTAGGTGTGTACAAGTATGTCAGTTACACGAACGTTGAGGGAGGGGATGAGAGTGAGGATAACAGCAGCCCAGTCTCTCTGCAAAATAAAAGAATTTCAAAATACACAAGCCTATTTTACTCTCCATCTGGTGGTAACAACACCAGATTCTAGTAAGTTATATGCTTCAACCAAATGTAGAATGCTGAAACATAAATTATTTTGTTGCCAGTATGTATTGGTTACTTAGACCGTGACTTAGGCCTGTGCTAAAAAACGGAACATTCCGGGATATTTAAAATCTAATAATCAAAAACGGTATGGAGCCCTTTGCCGATCCCAGGGGTCGCGAGGTCTAAGGCGTGGGTCTGCGGCCGCTTTTTTGCTGGGATTGCGGATTCGAATCCCGCCGGAGGCATGGAAGTCTGTCTCTTGTGAGTGTATTGTGTTGTCAGGTACAGGTCTCCGCGTCGGGCCGATCACTCATCCAGAGGAGTCCTACCGAGTGTGGTGTGTCTAAATGTGATAGCGAAGCCCGATAATGAGGAGGCACTGGCCCAACTGGGGCTGATGTGCCATGACAAAACAAAGCAGCCTTTTCGTACTATGTAATAAGAAGACTCATTCATTCCAGAAAACCACAGACTTTACATCTAGCATACAGAAGTTCTTAAGTGAAATGATCCGCTGGTTGAATGACTGCCCGGAAGGTAAACAGCCGGACTTGCCGGCTACAGACTGGCAGTTGGCACCTATATAGGCCTACACTGTAATCACAAAACACAAGTTTTTGCGAAAAACTGTGACAATAGTACTATAACAAGTGTCTTGTACCTGGATTCTTTAATGCTGCTTTCGCGCGATAAGACTACATAAAGTTAAACGATAAAAATATCAGCAGTAGATAATTAAGTGGACAGTGCGTGCAGGTTAATTGCCATTGCCTGATTCAAAGAATTTAATTGGAGGGACTGAGAAAAGCCATGATGACAGTCAGGATACCCAATCTGCGGGCCATTATTAAGATTCCGGACCTCTACAATTCTAAGCAACAGAGGTAAACCACTCAGCAGCGATAGGACCAAATTGGCTAGGTAACCGTGTAACGCACGTTTTATACACGTATATGTTACGTGTCCAGTAGATATCTCCACTGGTACGTTCTAAACTCGTGTGGGAAATCCATATAGTGTAAACTTTCATCGTACCCTGATTATACATGAGACAGGCTGACAACAACAAAAAATGTTAATAAAACACGCATTTGGGCTGCGCCACCCATTTAAATATGGAATTCCCAATGCTTCAATTAACTGTTACATGTACTTTCTTAACCGCCAAGTATTTGTTAAAAGGGCTACCGACCATCATACAAATCGTTATACACTGTACATATTTTATAAGACAAAGCGAAGCTCTCCAATCAACAGGCGCTTTCACGTTCTTGATCATGTGTCTGCCGTCCAATGCGCTAAGAAATTATAACAATGCTTTACAGTGAATGCTCTCTACCGTTCAAGCCTGTAATGATCAATTCCGCACATCAGAACTCACCGTTGAAATGCATAAGCCTAAAGCACATCTAGCTCAATGTCAACGTTACCATATGCTGTTGAGACAAAACTCGTAAAACACAATATTTTATCAATTAAAGTCATTCAGTGAGGACTGAGTGTGGTTTCTTTGTACAACACCGAAACACCGCGTCAATATGGCAGCCAAGCAAGAAACGGTATCACACTGAAACCTGCCAAATTTATTAAATCCAATAACGGTGAACATTTTCAAATTGTTGTTGTACCCGAATTTCGATTACAATAAAATATCATTTAAAAGAACTTCTTGGAAGAAAGTCAGCAACAATAAATTTTCCCACAGTCATAACCTATTGAAGCTCAATATTTGTCCTCAAGGGAACACAAGACAGCGTCCAGAAAATTACGAGCTTGGTAGAGACAAGTTACCTCAACTATCTTAAAGAAATATTACAAACAAAAGAGGAGCGCTCTGCAGACAAAGAGTTATGGAGTACAAAAGTATAGCCCAAATCGTAGAAGTAAGTGCTACAACTCTCAAAATATACGTTGCTGACTTTTTCCCAGCTACAGGGAATTCAACTGAAAACCGACCCAGAGGCACAACAACCTTAATGGCTTTACATTTCTGCATATATATATATATATACACACACACACACACACACACACACACAATATAACTCACCGCATGTTACAGTCGGTGTTGGAAATTACCTCCTTAAACTCTCAAGCATGTCTAAATTCGCAGGAACTGCAATATCGGGAAACCGTGTTTTGAATTTCCTAATATATTTTCATTTTTCATGATGCACGTCCGTATTAAACCCTAATGCATAGTAACGAACAAACTGACGTTACAACGTCCGTTACAAACAGAAGATTAAACTGGAATGCGTGACTTAAGACGTTCGATGACTCGATATAACCGTACGAGCGAAGGTATTACCGGGGGTTTATGAGTCATGCAGCCGTTTCATCAGGCACGCAGTATGGGAAATTTCTAGACAAGATCTTCGAATAGCGTATTATAATCTGTTCACCAGGTGTCAATAACGTCTGAGAATTGAAGTACATCATTTCCAACATCTGCTCTAACACGCACTACGTTATATCATAGCATATTACACAAGGAAATGTAAGGTCGTTGCTTGCCGTGCAACGGGGTTCGGTATTCAATTGAACCCCCTGTATGGATGTTGTTAAGCTGTGGAAAATAACCGCATAAAAGACGAAAAAAAAAACAGCACCACTGCTTCTTTCACAATTGCCGCACACGACACCAAAAGGTAAACAGAAGATACATAAGACTAATGATAACAACCGAGGTATTAGGTTAAGAACGGCGCCCTTGCCTGTGAAGCAACGTAACTGTATTACATCGCAATTTGACTATATTAGCATCGGTAAAGACTAAGTATTTACATTTACACATTTACAATTTGTACTTTTGGCTGTATTATACACGAAAGGTGGGTTCGTCTACGTTCTAGCTTTACTTTGCTTCCAGTGTTTGTGCAAAACATAAAAAAACTAAACATGTGAGCCGAACGTAGCTCAGTATTACGAGTTAATAGAAGAACAAAATGAAAATATATTTAGTTTTTAATCGATTAACTAGTTTACTGATTTCTTCTCTTTACTCCCACCTCACGGTATAGGTATTACTGTTTGTTCTGATTCGCTAGCTTTCCTGCTTTTCATAGGCCTTCCCTATTATCGTCTTTTTACGTATTTGTAGTTAACTGCTATTTCTGGCAAGCTTCCTTCATCCATTGTTAGCAAGGGTTCTTTTCACTTCTGATGATGTTCTTCTGTCTTATTGCCCCGTGAATGCAATTCATTCCTTACTGTCCTTTTTTCTATATTTTCGTGCAACTTAAAGGTAAAGGTAAAGGTCGCTTCATAACATGCCACTGTCGGCACACAGTGGAATTCAGGGGTACCATCCACCAATTCTTAAACCTCGGCGATAAATAAGAAATTGGTGGTCAAAAACACGCCCCGGCCGATTTACCCCCCCCCCCTAAGAAATAGCCCCGGTACCCACTGTACAGGAGGCTGGTTCGGCTCCAAGTCCGCTATGGACGGGCGCAGAGAACGGAAAATCTCTTTCCCCCGCCGGGGTTCGAACCCAAAACAGTCCACCCGTAGACAGTCGCAATACCGATGACACCATCCCAGCCCTTTCATGCAACTCTAAAAACTCTTACATTCCTATTTGCTGTTAATAAATCCGTTGAAATCAATACAGACACACAAAATCCGTCTTTTGTCTAACATCCAGTACAAGTCATATGTACATGACAAATGTGGCACGGAAAAAGCAGAAAAACAAACATTGGTACTACTCATAATTAAGTGCAGTACAGTACCTAGAAGTCCCATGAGTGTTCGGCCTCAGTTTCGTTTTCAAGAAATGTTCAGACTCGAACTAACTTTTCTACTGTCTATTTATGGTTTGTTTACCGACAAGCTCCGCAGCCCACACTACATGGCGTGGAGCGACATGGCAATTAATGTGAAGTTAATGGATCAGATGTGCAAGGAAGCAGTCGCAATCTAATTCTAGGCACTATCTAGAAATTTTTAAGGACAGAATGAGGATAAAAGCTGACCTCAATGCCAAGTTATGAACCCAGGACGTCCCGAATACGAAGCAGAAAACCTGCCTACTCAACCATAACATACAGTAGGCTACTGTCTACTGGTTTTCTGTGGTTTTTTACCTTCCGTAGTTTGACTTAAATATCCAGCTCATTACTCCATAACCCAGAAATTATCACAAGTATCTCTTCTTGAAAGTTAAGAGTGGCTCGTTAAAGAGAATCGACAACAAACAAACTTTCCGAATTAACGGCTTAATTCATTTGTGCAAAAGAATTGCAGAAGTAATTAATCACGCAAACTTTAGTATCATTTGTGAACACGTGACGGAAGTACGGTAGCAATACCACAACGGAAATGACTGTACATGCAGCCACCGAGCTGCCGTCATTTCTTTAAATGACCGGAACAATGAAGCCACCTGTTTCTATGTATGGGTTCACAAATACGACGAATATGTACCGCCGAGAATCTAGTGGCTTCATAACCACAGTAAAAGCACAGTATGCGTAAGACAGGTGGGAACACGTTACTTATTTAGAATTTCAATACAGCCTCAAGGTACAAAAATCAAACCTTTTAATTAGACTGCTTGGTGCACTCCGTGACGCAGAACACAGGCCCTACCACGGCGTTCTTTACTTCCAAAATGCCATAGGGTTTACGGTACACGCGTATATGTAATTTACTGGCATAACCAGCCTTTGTTTAAGTCCTGTTTTGTGTTCCTGAAAAAGCAGGCGTAAATAAAAACAAGAGTAAATAAAAAAGACAAGTATAAACGCGCATCCGCGTAACCATTGTTGCTGTGGATAAGAGACAAGTAATAGCAGTCCCATTACAGGCCTGGACAGTCCCCGAGGGTTCCAGGAAATTAAGGCTCCCAGATTTCGTGACAACGGCACAGGATGGTGGTAGATTGTCAGCCTTACGCACCGGTCGCCTTTACCCCCCAGGAAATACTCCTGGTACTCATTTCTGTTAGAGGGTGGGTCAAGCCCGAGGCCATAGTGCAATCGGAAGGATTTTATGTCAATGAAAAATCCACTGACACCAGCTGGGATCGAACCAGCGACCTTCCGATTTGTAGCACGGCACCTTAACCACTGTGCTACCGCGGTCCCCTAAGAAACAAGTAGCCTTAGGTATCTAGCATGCAATGCGCATGCGCCATATTGTCATCGGTGACCTGTCCCGCTCTACGATATTTTTCATCATTCCCTCATAAACGGCACGATTTTCCAACAACAAAAAATTGTTTTGATTTTTTCTACAACTTTTGCCCGGAACATTTTTCATTCAAATAAGAATTGAGCGACATATGACCATAAATGTATATTGGTCTTCATGTTAAGCACCCGTCATTCCTGTCAGATTTTAACGAAACTTGAAATTTCGCGACAGACTTTCGAGAAATATTAAGTGTCAAATTTCATGAAAATCCGTCCAGTGGGAACCGAGTTGTTCCATGAGGCCGGACGGACAGACATGACGAAGCTAACAGTCGTTTTTCGCCGTTCTGCGAACCAGCCGAAAGACGATGACACGCGCGAAGTCCGGTGATTGTGCAGGCCTCTGGACGGTGACTCCGAAGCCTATCGATCTCTGCAACACCTCTCATTCCTTCAATATTATGACTCTGAACTAATTATTCTGCCATCAACTGCCTCTTCCCCGTTGTGCAAATCTTCCCAAGTCAACGACATACTCAAGCAATTGCAATTTACTATTAAATATATTTAAATTAACAAAGTGTAATGACAGTCTTTTTTTACCAACTTGATGCACAAATTCTTTATTTAATACATTTATTACATTCCACAGGCTACGAGAGCCCTCTCGTAGCCTGTGTACTGAACGGTCACCCAAAGATAGCGACGATACCAGAGGCTGTGTTAATATAATTGTCCTCCTGAAGATGAGCACAATAGTGCTCGAAACATGTACAGGCATGTAATAAATGTATTAAAATAAAGAATTTGTGCATCAAGTTGGTAAAAAAATACTATCATTATATTAGGATGCACGGTCAACAAAACGTAAAAATCAAAGTGTACCTACATTTTGGACCACACTGTATACACGAATTGGCCGAAAACAAAAAAGTTGCAAGTAACGTGTTGTGCAATATACCGACGCTCAGTGCTTTCAAAAGTGTGAAAAACGCAACTTAATATAGGTAATTTCCAACCTGTCACATAGTTAAGTGTTTGCCTTTCTTTCAGAACTTCACATAATGCTCGTAGCCAGTAACGCACCGACGCGAGAGGAAAGGAACGAAGGTACGTTTAGCATATGACAAAGTGTCTGTGTTATCGTAGTTTGTGAGACAGGAATGGCCCATGAACATTCAACACCAACCGCTTCTTCCTCATTATTCCACAAAAATTTATCACTATACTTCCAACTTGAATTACAGTTACAATATTCAGCTCATACCACGCAGTAGGTATGCCGTCTCAGTTACAAAAACCACATGCTAATGGTGCGCACGGAAATAAACGCTAATTATTCTGCGATCCATTAAAAAAAAAAGAAGCATAAATGCACTCTGTAGGCAGAACGTACAACACAGGTAATGTACGTACATGTAACATTGAGGAGCGTTCGTGCAACCATTGTTGTAGTGGAAAGGCATTAAGTATCAGATATTCTGAGTGTGTGTTTGTAGACTTATGTATCCTGTATGCAATGCGCATACGCCATATTGTCACTTGCGGCCTCCACGGCTCTACGATATTTTTCCGCATTATCTCACAAACGGCACAATTTTTGGGGAAAAAAAGTTTATTGAACACAAAAACGTGTGTTTTGATTTTCTACACAGCTTTTGTCTGAAACATTTCTCAGTCTACGACGAACTGAACGAGATACAATCATAAACTTTATTGATCGTCATGGAAAGTACGCGTTATTCGTGCCAGATTTTAATGAAACTCGAATTTTCTCGACAGATTTTCAACAAATTCTCAAATATCGAATTTCACAAAAATCCGTTCAGTGGGAGCCGCATTGTTCCATGCGGACGGACGGACGAACAGACATGATGAAGCCAACAGTCGCTTTTCGCAATTTTCCGAACGCTCCTAAAAATTGCTTTATGTTAAACCTGGCGGTTACTAAAGTAACTAATAGACTTTATACGGTTAAACACAATCAAGAGAGTATTTGGGGGGGGGGGGGGTTGAGGGGGGGCCCCCCCCGGGGGGGAGAAAAAAAATTTTAATAAAAAAAAAATTAATAAGAAATTTTAAGGGGTTAAAACAAATAAAGGGGGGTGTGGGGGGGGGGGGGGCTAGAGGTGCGGCCGCCCCGGGTGGCAGAATAAACATTTTTAATGAAAGCAAATTATTTTCAGCACTCATCAAATTTTAGGTTATTCAGGCCAATAAATGGATAAAATGTTGATACCCTTAAGGTTCACAATTTCTGTAATAAACGACCGCTGTATTTTCTCGCCCCGGACACCAAAAATACTCAGTCATGCCAATGATTATAATTCCGCCGCACATTCGCAATAATTGTCCTAAACTTCTGTTTCTTGTCTTTCCCTTTGGCACGCCTGAACGTGATAAGATCTGCTGTGAAACACTCAAAAAAATATTGCCATATAATAATAAAAAAAAACTGACAGGTGACATGCAAAACTGATATGTAATGGATCCAAGCCGATGATTAATGATATGACAATAATATTTTTATCATTTTTACCTCACGTAAATCCCGATTTTGCTTTACGCTATTGATGTAACCGCACACGTAGAACATTCCGTAAAAATATGAAGTAATTATCAGAGAAGATCAGCTGTGTGAAGTTATGACACCCATTTCATACTGACATTGGAATAGACTGTGAACATGGTATTCTGTCTCTCTATTTACATACAGTATGCACGTATATACAAGCACGTGTACTCGATGCTTACGCCACAAACACGTCACATCACCTTATCTCCGACTGTGGTCACTGTCCGTAACCAATCCCACGAGGACAAAATCTGAGATTAGTTCAGCTGCTCGAGCAATTTGACAACTTTTACGAAAACCTCAAGTTCTTTACAATGTTCATAAGAGTCCGCCAGCTAGAACCTGCCCTATACTATATCCTCGACGCAATTTCTTTAATATCAGTCTCAATATCACCTCCCATTTACGCCTAAATAACCCCCTACCATCAGGGTTTTGGCTTGAAAGATTGAATAGCTACATCCTTCATCTCTCCCGTTCGTTCTGCGCCCCTTGATAAAGTAATACTTGATGTCATAAACGTAATAATACGTAATTTCTAAGGGTTAAAAATCACAAAGTTCGTCATTATATAATTTTTTATATTCTCCATTACTTCCTCTAGGCCTACATTCACTCAATCACGCACTCACTCACTCCATGGAGCAGAGTCCTTCTAGAGAAGTTAACCAGTTCTCAGCCAGTCAAGAAATTCCCCGCATTTTATGGAACCCGAAGGATTATTACCGCATTTACAAGTGCCCGCGACCTGTACCTATCCTGAGCCAGATCAACCAGTCCATTCCCGCCCATCCCACTACCTTAAGATCCATCTTACTCTTATCTTCCCATTTACGACTGGATCTTCCGAGTGGTCTCTTTCCCTCAAGTTTCCCCACCAGAACCCTGTATACACCTCTCCTCTCCCTCACAGTGCTACATGCCCCGCCCACCTCATTCTTCTCGATTTTATCACTAGGCCTATACTACTTACAAGTAATAATCACACCGCCCTTTACTCAATTTCAATCCATAACCAGAGTGAGAATACATCAGGTATGTGATATAATGTGATGAAATAAACCTTGATATATCGTTCATAAACTGACTGGCTGCAGACTGAATGATCGGGGTTCACTTCCAACACAGGAATCCAGAATTTTAGTCTTGATCACCCCACAACCGGGAAAATTTTTAGAGCCAAACACCCGGCAATCAAGGTGAACGAAGTTATTTTTGGCAATAAACAGCCTTCACGACCAGGTACGTGGATTCAAAAATGAGCAGCGCCTTACACCGTAGCAGCGTACATATCTTCATTTGAGTGTTGTGAAATTTCCTCGAAATAACAGTGGCTGTCACACACACGCCACACCGTTTGAAATCCATTATCTGCGCAATTTGTCCACAAAATGTACTTATGGGTTTCGTAAATTTTCAAAATAAACATCAATTATTTCCTTAACAGTAAGTCTGTCTTTACCCTTACCCTCACCTTACAATAATAATATCGTTGTAAGTTTGCAAGTTTCAAAATATTATTTATACGAGTTTCGTACATCAGAGGGTTATAAGTGCCTATGAAAAATACTTGTTTGTTATAGAATAATGTTCACTATGCTGCAACTCAAGTTGGCCGACATGAAGGAGAATTTATCGTCATTAATTTTGACACTTCATTTGCTACAGTGTAATCTACTGCTGCTTAGGAATTTACCCCTGGGGTTAATGGGAGTAAAGGTGCCTCGTGTATTATGTACCCCAGTCCAGTAATACCAGTGGCATCATGTCTGCATTACGATGCAGAACTGCATATTAAAGATAGCATTCTGTTTCTGGTTTCCATCATTTTATTGAGACTTCTGGGTGAATTATGAAGTACCTTAAATCTTTAACGACCAAAATTTGTCTAAATTATATATATGACATAAAATTAATCAGTTTTAACCTCGCAGAGAACATAGTGTCAACATTACAAATAACAATCAGTTCGTGATTTTTGGGGAAATAATAATTGCTGTTTATTGTGCGAATCACAAACAGCATTATATATATATATATATATATATATATATATATGTGTGTGTGTGTGTGTGTGTGTGTACACATACACACTCTCTCTCTATAAATATATATATATATATATATATATATATATATATATATGTAGAGAGAGAGAGATTTGGAATGTAAAACCTGATGGTAAATATAAAAACCATTAGCTTTAAAGAGTTAAAATGATGTCGGGCTACCTTATTTCATGTCTTCAAAATTAATCGGAAACAATCACAATTCAAGTTAAGCCACGTTATTCGCGTCCTCTTCCATTTTACGAACACAAACACAAATACACTAAACAGGATTACTACATACCAACAGAGAGTAGTGTATTGTTCAACGAAGCTGTTACCTGCTAATATTGCAATCTATCCCTGGTAGCTGAATGAAATAAGTATAGAGCATTTTTGGAATCATACCACAAGAAATGAAGATGAAATACATACACATGTACGCTTAGATGCGTTCGCAAAGTTGCGGAAAGCGACAGTTAGCTTTTTCGTGTCTGTCCGTCTGTTTAGAAGGCTTGGGAGGAACAAAAGATACGTTATTCTTTCTTTGCCACTCTGTGACCAAAAAAATTCGAAAAATACTGATACGGTAACATCACAGGAAACGTTTCGGGTTAGATCCCCCCAGAAGCAAGTTTTTGCAAATAATTACGAAAATTCTTTTCTTCTTATCATTTTCAAAAGTGTTTACAGGAAATCCTAGAATAAAGTAATGTTGTACCAACAGCAAAGTACTACCACGGAACCATATGATGGAACGTTACTGATCAGATCCCAGGGTTAAAATATGCAGCTTTATAAAGCAGTACTTGTACATCTAAATTGTTACTGGCTGAAATAAAACTTTTACGCTTCTATCACTTTTTTTTGCCATGGCGCAACAACCCCCAGTCGACCAGGGCCTCCTCATTCACGAGGTTTCTAGATCACACAACGACGCGCCACAATCGGTAGGACTCCTCTGGACGAGTAATCAGCCCGGCGCAGAAACCTCTACCTGACGACACATAACACTCACAAGAGACCCACGCCTTAAACCGCGCGGCCACCAGGATCGGTTGTATTAAACTATAAACTACGTAAATTTAAAAAAAAAAAAAAAAACTGCCCTCTCATGTCATACGTTGGCACCATAAGAATCACCAGTTAGCAGTCACTAGTAGAATCTACGTTACTTTTCTTGTTTGTATTTCACAATTCTGTCAACATTTCAGCCTACACAGCGTCGAGCGATGGTAAATGGTGAAATGGAAAGGACGTGGAAGGAAGAGATATTGGTACAATTTAAGGTTCTGCCCTACAATTGCTTGGAATGACTGAGTAAAACCATACGGAAACTCAGTCAGGATAGTCGGTCTTCCAGCCAAGATTCAAACAGGTCACCTCCAGAAAAGATGAAGAATGTGTTACCGCCTGAACGAACTTCCTTGGTAAATCGCGGGAAGCATATAAATAGGTAATGGTGGAAAACTAGATGAGATTCGAGATCTGCACTTTAGGTGGCAGTTTAGGCAAGGGCCTTTTCTCTCTTTCCACTGCTTACTGTCGGAGAGAAAGCAGCCAGCGCTTTCTGTTAGCGATACAAGGAAATACTACTCAATGGGAATCCATTAGATAGGCAAAATAGTTGACCCTTCTGTGTTCTTTACGATAAATTTCGATTGTTAATTTTTACAGGCAACCTGGACGAGCTGCGCAAGTGACACGCACGTGCCACGTTGTTGTACCGGGTCCCCTTCCAGGGTGTAAAGCAGCCAGAAGGTGGCGTTAATCACACATCCTCCCTAGCGTGGAGGTAAAAGAAAAAGTAGAGGTATACCTCTAATCTCCACCCCCTTTTGGGCCTTAATGGCCAGTTATGGGGCAAACATTGTCTTTTTTACTTGTTTCTGAAATATTCTGCATAAGCATGTCTAGGTCCGCAACTGTTACCGGGTCTCTTCAGTCCCGACAGAAAAATGTCTTAACAGTAATTATGAACGAAACTGCGATCAGACACTAACCCACCATTCCAGTTCATCAGTTTAGTATCCTACTACTGTTAATACCTGAAGCTTCAAAATCTTCACAGTAACACTAAAGTTGTCGCTGTAGGTATAGAAGGGGTAGGGTGGGGGTCAAAGCTACACTCGTTATTAACCTAAGAATCAGATGTAGACAAGACAGGCTTCTATACAAATTACAACCCAACCAAAATCCCTCATTTCTGCCAGTTTCTAAAAATAAGATGCTCCACACAAGATAATTCACATTATTATCTCATTATTCACACATGCGTCCGCGAACTATTCGGAAAATTTTCTTGAAATTTGGTACGAAAGCCACGTTACTGGAGGGCATTCACGTGCTGTCTTAAAATCTCTACTTTCAGAAACTAAAATGGAGGGAACGAAGATTACATGAAATTCAGTTATATCTTCATTGACGCATAATAATTCAAACGCATTCCTTCAGTACAGAAAGACAGCGAACATGTGGCAGCCATCTGTTGACGATAATATGAAATGCTAGCATCATCTCATCATGAATTTCAAGGCATCTCTGTAAGATGGTGGGTGTTTGAGACAGCCAAGCATGTCTCAGAGACAATATGTGACACGGGGTTTACGCGGGAAGTTTACTGAGGTTTGAACACTTCCGTTTCGATAATAAATCAGTAATTCTGTTAAATTTCCTGATACATTCTGGTGTAATTTCATACAACAGTAACAACTGCTAAAATATGTGACTTTGTCCCCACTTTTTACAGCTACAGAACATATGGGATTACTTTGAATTTAAAACGCATCCCTCTTGTAAAAAGGAATTTTAAAGAAAAAAATTCAGTATTAATTAGGAAGGCGTAAATGTTTTAAACGAGTTTATCAACGAATTAAAAAAGTCAAAAATTTTTGCAAGCAAATGCATTTCACTAACCTTAAAATTTACTACTCTTTTACCAAGGCCACTTGTTCTTACAGGAAAATGATGTTTCTTGAGATTTTCAAAAAGTAAAAAATAATACACTGACTTTAAGACATGCCCTAACTTTCAGTTTGGAAAAATGTAAAAAAAAAAAGTACATCTTAAATTTCAAATAATATGGTATGGAACTGACACTATACAGAACATCAAAATACTGGATAGCTACACTTACTGTGATCATACTGAATTACTCCTAACATTCAGAGAATTTATGACAAGAAAATCATAAATATTCTTCTCATAACACTACAGTAACTTATGAAATACCAGGGGCTCTTTCCCCAGAAGTAAAGTGGCCATATCACAAAATCAGCCACTCACCTCAATCCACTTTCAAGCTTAAAAATGTGTGGAACTGTACCTCCACTTCCCTCATGTCTTCACAACGTGGTGAATGAATAAGCAAAGAAACACCTTTAGTTTAACCTTATCTCAAATAGTGATGTAAAGGTAAAGGAATCCCCGTACAGGACTGCACAGCCCTGAGGGTTCCAGGAGATTAAGTTCCCAGATTTCAAAACAACTGCCACATGAAGGTGGCATCGGCCACCTTTACCCCCCAGGAAATATTCATGGTACTCACTTCTGTTAGAGGCTATGTTTACTCCAGGGACATAGTGCAGCCAAAAGAATTATGTCAATTAAATAAATAATAATGTACTGTGGCAAATTTTCAGGTTCTATGATACAGACTGTTCACACTTTTGTCTTCTGCATTTTAGACATGTAGTTTTATAACTGCATACTGCCGTTGGAACATGCTGCCTCTGTCATTAGGGTTAAAGTTTTAGGTCCAAGGTTGACAATGAAGTCACTATCAAATCCCTGAAGACCACAGTCTGAATAAACACTATTGTACACATTAACATACACATGGTATAAAGTAAAATACAAATGTTGCAAAAATTAAAAAAACAGGAATTCTGTCACTTCATCACAACTAAACATTTTAATGATTAAAAAGAAGCAATCCCTATACAGGGCCTTAGGGCTCAAGGAAGTCAAGGCTGCCAGAACTTCCAGGCCATCAGCACATGAAGGTGGTAAGGTTGTCAGGCACATGCAGCAGCCGCCTTTACCTCCAGGAGACACCCCTGGTACTCATTTGATTTAGAGGATTAATCAACCCCAGGGCCACAGTGCAACCAGCAGGATTAAGTCAATGAAAAACCCCAATGACCCCATTGGGGTTGTAGTGCAGTACCAGAACCAACTGCACCACTGCATACCATTATATCAAATATATATATATATATATGAGCAGTACTCTAGCTACCTACATCAATCACTGTTTGGTAAATTGGGTAGGAAAAGCTGAAGGAAACAGACCAGGTAGAAAACCAAGACATAGATGGAAGAACAACATTAGAATGAATCTTACATAAGTAGAATGGGAGATTAGAACTGAACAATAACTAAAAGTAGGCTGCTGTGAACACAGAAATGAACCTCTGGATTCCACAATATACAGAAATCTGCTTAACTTGCTAAGCAACTAATATCTTCTCCTACAGGCTCCATTCCATGGAGTCAGTTGGGTTAGTTAATTACTACCAGCTATTTAATTCACATGTTTTCATTCACCTGCATCTGGTGCATCACACTGCAATGTTAAGAACATCTCAGATGTTCAAATGTATGTTGCCCTACATCTTCAATGTGCCTGAGCTCAAACACTTTTTTTTTTTCAAATTTCTGCTCTCCAGGAACAAAACTTTCATTATCAGAAACATGAACACCAACTTCATCTCTACCTCCAGGTTCTGTTTCATGAAATGACCACTATTTGCCATTCATTCTGTAGGCATTTTATGGGAAAATTTTAAAAGCTCATGAATACAAACATGAAGGGGAAAAAATGTTCATGAACTGAGACTGATGGATACGCAACAATGTGAAAACATCAAACATGACTCACCTTTAACAAACATGGTCTTTATGATTTAAAGTGGCAGATTAACTTTATTTTACTAAAATAAAGTTTGTAAAGAGTTGTTAGTTACATGTGCCATGCCAAACTCCCAGTCAGCTGCTGCCCCCACAGTATAAGAGCAAAAGCAGCAGTCCCCCCTCACCTTACTGCATTCCTTCATAATTACTCTCATTACTTCCGTACAATTCTCTGACAATTCCGCTCCTTCTCACATTACTTCCCATTAGCTCAAATGAAAAGTACGTCTATGTCATGTCTATCAAGCTTCTTGAAAGATAAGGAGATACTAAATTTTCCAGGTTAGTCATTTTCTTCAGGGAAAAACCAGTTGCATGCCAAATTTAAGCACGGTTTTATAAAAGGCAAATCAACAAATACAGCAATGGGGGAGAACGAGTAACCCAAACTAAAATCCTTAGAAGATCCACACAACACCTTTGGAATAGTGCTTTTGTGACTCATCAGACTAGCATTTCGAAGACAAGTGTGAAATCCACATTCAGCTTCAATCCCAGATTACTAATGTGAAAAATGTATAAATTCTAAATGTTTCTCACTGACTGTTAGGCCCACAGGTGTTGACCAGTCTGCTAGTGCAGCCAAAATGATCATTTACACACGCACAGTTCAAATTATATTTTATACTGCAGGATTCAAGATGTAAGAAAATTAAAATATTTAGACAGTACAAGAAAAGATCATAAGATCCTCGACCATGTCAGTCTTATGTCTGCATGTAGGATATCAAATCATACATTTCTGTACATGAGACCCCTAAAATCAAAGTCAGCAATCTTCGTTCTTTGTAGAAATTGAGTTATGCATTCCACTGTATTTGGTGCAGAAATCTCTAAAAGTCTCTATATATTTTATTATTACCAAAGCCAAATTTGATGTTCAGGTGACTGTACATCACGATAAATTCTTATAATAAAACCAACTAGATGCACTAATTTCTCAAGTTTACTTTTGGAATAAAAGTCTACATACTTCACACAGTTCCTCTGTCCATCATCAGGAGTTTTTCGCTGTACACACAACAAAGGTATATGTCATACAAGTTTTGGTGACAGCTTGCGAGCAGG
>Ga0131853_10008483_pt1 | contig 18737 bp, 15 predicted proteins | sample TergutLab28metaG_FD_92764 | JGI IMG/M metagenome (GOLD analysis project Ga0131853, IMG submission 92764) | Labiotermes labralis P1 segment gut microbial communities from Petit-Saut dam, French Guiana - Lab288 P1 (version 2) (version 2) | ecosystem: Host-associated > Arthropoda: Insects >...
AAGTAAGCGGCACCCCGAAAATATGAAGTGAAGTATTTTCGGGGCGGGGTTGCCGCGTAGCTTGAACCGTTTTTAAATGTCGTTTGCTATAGCTGTATCTCTTTTAAAGTGATACAGCTATATGTCTAATGTCAACATGTAAAACATATAGGTAAACAAGCCCATGCTACGCAAAAACCTGCATAACTTGGGTTTATTATTTGTCTTGCTTATGGCTGTACTACAAAGCATGAGCCATCTTGTAGCATCATTCCGCCGGAGCCTAATGCACGGCCAGGACCTCCTTGTCCTAAGCCTATACTATCCCACTCAGGCATTTCGCCATTTTGCCAACCATTCTGCCGGTTAAATCCGGCTCCGGCAGTTACCCTGCTCTCACGGTTCATACTCCTGCCATTACCTGGGCCGGCAGCGAAGGCCGTTACACTCATGCCAAATGTCATAGCTGCTACTATTCCTACTAAAACAACTTTCTTTTTCATATTTATACATCCTCCTTCCATTTTTCAGTAACTCATCTTCCACATGAGCCACTGTTTATATTGCCTAGTATAAATAGAAGCTATGGCAAAAATATGTTTTTTATTTTATGTTTATGTGGCATTTATAAAAAAGCTTTACGAATATTATAATCCTTGTTAAGATAATTATAATAGACTTTCTTACAAAATTAAGTTAGTTTTCCCGGGCTCCCGCGAAATATCAGGCCTCAATGATTTTCCGGGAGCTTGGAAAACTAATTTTGCAAAAGTCTAATTATCAAGACTTTGCATTTTCTCTGAAAATGTAAAGATATTGGGCGTTGTCCACGAAAACAAGTTTTTTGCGGGGCAGCGGCTTGGGGCCTTAACCCACCCAATAGGCGGTTGGACTCATCGTCATATTAAGACTGCGTTTTAGCTTAGTAAGCGGGTGTCTTCGCACTTGAGATAAAAAAGACAAGGGGGATAATATGTCTAGTGTACAAGAGTTAAAGAAAAGAGCATGTGAAGCCATTGACAAAAACCGTGACAAAATTATCGCAATAGGTGACTCTATATTCGCCGAGCCTGAGCTTGGCTATAAAGAGTTTAAGACCGCCGAAAAGGTAAAAAAAGCCTTTGATGAAATGGGGTTTAAGTATCAAGATGGTGTTGCCGTTACAGGCGTTATAGCGCCATTAAGAGGTAAGCAGTCTCTTGCTAAAGTCTCTATAATGGGCGAGCTTGACGCGGTAGTTGCTCCCGACCACCGCTGCGCCGACCCATTAACAGGCGGCGCTCACTCCTGCGGCCACAATGCAATGATAGCCGCTCTTGTAGGTGTAGGTTACGCCCTTGCCGGCACAGGAATTATGGAAGAACTTGACGGAGATATTTCCTTAATGGCTGTCCCCGCTGAAGAATTTGTGGAAATAGAATACAGAAACAAACTTATCGAAGAAGGAAAAGTTTCTCTCCTTGGCGGCAAGCAAGAGTTTGTAAAGCTTGGTGTTATGGATGATATTGATATTATGATTATGCAGCACACAGGCACAAGAAAAGAAAATGACCCAAAAGGCATAGTAGGCGGCGGCAGCAACGGCTTTACCGGGAAACTAATTAAATACATAGGCAAGGCAGCTCACTCCGGCGGCGCTCCTCACCTTGGTGTAAATGCCTTAAACGCCGCAACACTGGGCCTTCAAGCAATCGCCATGCAAAGAGAAACTTTTAAGGACAGCGACCATGTGAGAGTTCATCCCATAATCACAAAAGGCGGGGATTTGGTTAATGTAGTTCCTGAGGATGTGCGCATCGAAACATATGTTCGCGCAGCTAATCTTGAGGCTATTGAAGATGCCTGCACGAAAGTAGACCGAGCCCTAAAAGCCGGAGCTGACGCTATAGGCGCTGAGGTGGTAATCAAAAACCTTCCCGGCTACATGCCTACAATCTTAAACCATGAGCTTATGGATGTAATACACGAAAACATGAAAGAAACCCTCGGCGAAGAGTTTGTAGTTTATGAAAAACCTGCCGGTACAGGCTCAACCGATCAAGGCGATATCTCACAGCTTATGCCCTCTGCCCACCCAATGTTTAATGGCGCTAAAGGCGTAGGCCACAGCAGCAACTATGAAATAGACGATAAGGAAGTGGCCTATATAGCCGCTGCGAAAACTCTTGTAATGACAGCTATTGACCTGCTCTATAACAATGCTGAAAAAGCACTGTCAATTAAAGGAAACTTCACACCGGCCCTTACAAAAGAAGAGTATCTGGCAAAATGGTGTAAATTATAAGTTACAGGTTGTTAGTTTATATGCAAAAGGCTCTGATTTTAAAATGATATTAGAGCCTTTTTATTTATGTTATAGTGGAATTCCTTTGAAATAGTATCAGAAATTTAGCTTGATAAATTTCTGGTACCTGTTTCAAAGATAGGCTACGGGCGCGTTAGCGTCCCGGCCTAGTTCTACAAAATAGTTACATATGTAACTATTTTGTAGAACTTCCACTATGATACTCACCGTCAGCAATTAGGGCCAAGGTCGTCTCAAGTGCATCCATACCATCTCGGTTAAAGTGATGCGGAACGGTGCCGGCTTCTAAGGGCCTGCCGCGTTCATCTGTAATGTAGAAAAGATCAAATCTAAAGAGCACACCTGTATTTGGTAAAGCTACATAGGTGCGTGGCCCACCAAACACACCGCCTGTAACTTCCCCTACAAGTGTAGCAAATCCACTTTCCTTTGCCGCCCACGCAGAAACCTGAGCCGCCGAAGTTACTAACGGGCCAGTTAAAAGCCATATTTTGCCGGAAAAAGCAGGCACATTGCCGAAATGATTTTGATTCATAGGCAAAATAACAATATCTTGGGGAACAAACCCGTATTCCATGCGCTCCATATCAGAAAAATTAAGCTCTATAAAGTCAAAGTTCTCTAACATGTCAGGTACTGTTCTTCGCTGCTCCTCTGTGGGAATGACCCAGTCAATACGTGTATTAGGAGAAACATTTATTAAAAATTCCTCAAAATAATATCCCGGCACCATAAAGGCATAGCTTTTCAGCCGAAATTCTTCACTAATATTAGGCCCCATTATATTCTCAAAAAATATTGTTTCATGCCCTCCGGTATTCATTCTAATGTCTAATATAAGATGCTCAAAATCCCGAACTTCATCAAAAAACTTAAGGATTTGTACTTGGTCACCGTAGGTGAACCTGTTTGGCATAAAACTATTTAAAGCCAAGTAAGCTATACTACCTTCTTCGATTATGTCCGTAACTACAATAGGGGTGCTATCATAAATCTCTTCCCCTAAAGCCGTTAAATTTGCCGCCTCTTCAAAATCGCCATTTGCAAACGCCTGCTCTATTTTGCCGGACAGCTCCGCTTCTCCCATAAATAAGGTTAGACTGACAAGACGTTGAATTCTACTCTCTCCAAAAAGCCTAATAGTATTTGCTGCTCTTTCAAGCGGGCTAAGCGACACATCAGGATATCTAGGCTCGTAAAAACTGAGCACATTACGGTAACTAAACCTTGCCAAAGCGTCTTTAGAATAAGAGCTTGTGTTAGATACAATATCTCTGTGATTTGCCGGAGTTACAATTGAAAAGTGGCCAACACCAAACAAGCGGTCAAAATTCAAGACCAGAGCATCATAAAATTCGTCTAGGTCCATATCAGGGTTTTCCATTACAACAGTTCTCATATCATTAATAATTTCAGGAATATCTGCCCCATGCGCCCAATAAGCTACATCAAAAAGAGCAAAATTATTTTCAAGCACATAGAGCATATAATCAAGGTCTTGAATGAAAAGCTCTTGTTGGGTTAGCTCTGCTTCTTCATATTCTTTCTCAGCTTCCTCATTTGCTATGTAATCTTCAATTACAACTTCACCGCCGCAAGCGGCAACTATCATTAAACCAAAAGCAAGCATTCCCGCCAGCCATAGTTTCCTCACCCTTGCCTCACCCCTTTAACAATGGTGTTTTCTATGGCCTTATGATATCATACTCCCTGAAATAAGTCTATTGACACCTGCACACTTAAAGCATATATTATTACTATGGACAAAAAATTCAACGAGGTATGTTAAATGGAGATTTTATACAACAAAAAGCGCATAAACAAAGAAATTCTTCATTTAATGGTACCGATTGTAATAGAAAGCACATTGCAGCTCATTGCCGGCATTGTAACAACTGCAATGGTTGGCAGGCTTTTAGCAGACGATATAGCCGCCCAAGGTATAAGTAATATGGTATACCGTATTTTTTTTGTACTCTTTCGGGGTCTTGCTATAGGTGCTACCGTAGTTGTTGCAACCTATTATGGCAAGCGTGAATATGCCAAATGCCGGAGAATTATAGAGCAAGCTTATTTAACGGCAATACCCATAATTTTGCTGGCTATTATTGTGGCCAATTTATTTCCTGAGCAGATGCTTGGCATATTCTCAGGCGATGCGGATCTTATTACTCTCGCGGCAGACTTTACAAAGGTTTTATTCTGGGCACTGCCTTTTATGGCTGCTATAAGCTTCAATACTGCGGCGCTTAACGGACAAGGTGACACAAAAACCCCTATGCTTATAGCTCTTGCACTTAATATTGTAAATGTAATATCAGGTTATATACTTATATTTGGTATTGGAACCCTTGGCGGTTATGGCATAATGGGCGCCGCTTACTCAACTGTAATATCACAGTTTTCCGGTGCGGTTTTAGGGTTTTATGTTTTATATCAAAAGCGCGGCAGTTTTGGCAGAGTAAAGCTGAACAAGCCGTTTATAAGCCTGGATATCCCTGAGGTTAAAAATTACTTTTCTATAGGGCTTCCTGCAGCTATGGAATTTTTATTCTGGAATTTTGCCGCCGTAATAATGGGCATGGTTCTTCTGGACTATGGCAATACCTATTATGCCGCTTACCAGCTTGGTTTGCAGGCTGAAATGCTTACGGATATGCCGGCTCAGGGTTTTGTAGTGGCCTCAACCACACTGGCGGCCAGAGCAATAGGGCAAAGAGATTCGGCTCTTTATAAAATTTACTATGACCAGCTTTGGAAAATGGCTGTGGTTATAAGTACTGTGGCGACTATAGCCGTATTTTCTCTTCCAAGGCCACTTATGATGATGCTTACTAACAACCCTGAACTGCAAGAAATTGGGGCAGGCTATATTTTCTTGATGGGTTTTGTACAGTTTCCTCAAGTAATGGGCAGGGTTTACAATGGTTTTATACGCGCTCAAGCAAGCGGCAAAAGGATACCTATGTATATAAGCTTCGCGGGGATTTGGTTTGTCCGTGTGCCTTTGTTTATACTGTTTGGCTGGGTGCTTCGCCTTCACATAAACTTTATTTGGATGGCCATTGTAGCCGACCAGCTTATGCGGATAATAACAGTTGTTATATATGCTAAACGCAAAAAACTTTATAACTATGTGGATAACCTGGAGGCAGATGTATAAAAATGCACATGCGAAGAGAGTTTCAGTTCGATGTAAATGACCACAAAGATAATATTGTATATTTAAGAGAAACACATAAATTGCTGGGCAATGTTAAGTTAGCCGCTATTATAATAGTTCTGGTTTGCATTTTTTTTCTTTTGTCTAATTTTAATATTTTACTAACGGCTTTTGGCATTTTGCTTATACAGCTCTTTATTTTGCTTTCCATAATTCAAATAAAAACCGAGAAAAAAATAAAAGAAAGCGAAACTAAACTAAAAATTAACCAAGATTATTTGGACAGAATAGACGGAGTCTGGAGTCATTTCCCAGATAAAGGTGAAGAATTTAAAGATGATAATCATAAGTATACAGGGGATTTGGATATATTTGGTGACAATTCTATTTTTCAGTACCTTAATACTACTAAAACCTGGCACGGCAGACAAAAGTTTGCTAAAGACTTAAACGGAGCGAATTTTACCACCGAAGAAATTAGGGAGCGCCAAAAAGCCGTTTGGGAACTTTCGCCCACTAAAAACTTTACTGTGGACTTTCAGTTTTATGGCTCTCAGGTTCGGTTTAAACACTCCGGAAGCGAGATATTAGGGCTTATAAGTTTATTAAAAGGCAAACCTAAGGCAAATATATCACCTGCCTACCGCTATTTATTGCTTTTGCCTATTTTTTCTGCTACATTTATATTAGCCGTATTTTTCACAGGGCTTGGGGCGCTTTATATTCCTGCGGTACTGTTATTGTTTATTCATGCTGCTTTTTGGCTTCTTTGTACTGTTAAATTTTCAAGAGATTTAAATGACATCACCGGTGCAGGATACAGGGTTGGAGAATATGCAGAGCTTTTTGGCATGGTAGAACGAAAGAGTTTTGAGGCCGCAGCCCTTAAAGATATTAAGGCCAAAATTAAGTCAAATAATGGCATAATAACCTCAGAGGCTATTAAAAAGCTTGACAAAATTATAATGCTTATTGATATGAGGCGCTCAGGCTTAGTTTATTTTTTTCTTAATTTGTTTTTTTTATGGGATTTTATCTGTGTTTACTTTCTGCGAAACTGGCAGGCAAATTATCAGGGCTATGTTGAGGGTTGGTTTGAGGCCATTGGCGAGCTTGAGGCCTTGCTTAGCTTCTCAAATCTTAGTTTTGTTATTGATAACTGCTGCCTTCCTGAAATATCAGATGAAAAAAACATAGAAGCAAAGGACTTGGGCCATCCTCTTATTTACATTTCTAATCGAGTAGATAACAATGTAGCGCTGGAAAATGAAATATTCATTATATCCGGCTCTAATATGTCAGGTAAAACCACTTTTTTGCGCACAATTGGTATTAATATGGTGCTTGGCCTTGCAGGTGGTTTTGTTTGCGCCGACCGGCTTAAAATTCCAAACATAAGCATTTCAACCTCTATGAGAGTGCTTGATGATTTGTCTAAAGGTGTTTCCACATTTTACGCTGAGTTAAAGCGCATTAAGGTCATAATAGACAACGCAAAAGGAGAAGATACCCTTTTCTTAATTGATGAAATGTTTAGGGGCACTAACTCTAATGACCGTTTAGAAGGTGCGCGAACAGTAATAAAAGACCTTGAACTTAAAGGCTCCATTGGCCTCGTAACCACTCATGATTTAGCTCTTTGTGACCTTGAAGACAATAAAAGGATTAAGAATTACAGCTTTTCGGAAAACTATGAAGGCAGCGAAATTATATTCGACTATAAACTTAATGCCGGAAGGTCGGACACTACAAATGCACGGTTTTTAATGAACAAATTGGGGATAACGGTGGAGCATAAAACATAGTCTTCCTATGTTCCAAAAACTGTATGAAATGAGGTATATTATTGGATTTTAGGGGATTTAGCAAAGAAGATATAATTCAAGCATCGAAATTATTAGCGAAAAGACATAGGAAAGAAAGGGATGTTTTTCCTGCACTAATGAGAGAGTGTATTGGGCAGATGGTATAAGGACATTGCAAATCTGCCCTATCTGATTTATCTCAAGGGCAGAAAACCCCGCTAAAAGGCTTTATATTTTCGCAGAAAATGTAAAACTTTGACTATCTATACCCAAAGATAATTTTTTTGACATATAATATTGATTATGGCTTTCAGGGCAATCTTCCAACGTTCCAAACATCTTTATACATTAATAAACTTACTTAAATAATCAAAATACCTCAATCGCTCAAAATCCAAATTTTTAATTCCGTACCCGTCTAAAAAAGAGCTTCGTTCCCAAGCGTCAAAGTAATACAGTATAATCGCTATAGTGGTTTCAGTCCAAAATGAACTGAAACCACGCCCCCATTCGCACTTTTGCTAAAGCAAAAATGCTCATTTTCGGGGCGCTCATTAACTTTAAAATGTCTAAAATGAACAAGCTCATTTAGGCCATTTTAAAGTTAATTCACTATAAATCATAATACGCATCACCTGTATCACAAAACCCCCAGTCTATTACTGTAATTTTGTCACCATAGATTATATTTTTTGGACGGAAATCACCGTGCAGTAAGCAGACATCTGTTTCTTTTATCTTCTGCCGTGTTAAATATTCTAACAATTCCTTGGGTTCAATGTATGTGCCGTCAATTGTGAATTCTTCTAAATCAAGCAAATTATTATCCATATTGAACTTTGCTTTCGACAAATAACGACTTAAAGTATTATTGCAATCTGGTTTTTCTATAAGCTTTATATCGTGAATTTTTCGAAGAGTATGACCTAGATTGTATATTAAGCTTTCTCTATCTGATTCATTATTTTCCAACAAAACCCTTAGCATTTTACCTTCTACATATTCCATTAACAAATATGCCGAGCCATTCGCTTGACCATATATAAATATTTCGGGAATATCAATTTTACCTCTTAAAAAACTCATTGCTTGAGCTTCATTTTCAAGTTCTTTTTTTCTAATATCTTCCTCGGCTATTTTGAGAATATACTTGCCAGTTTCGGCATTGATGAAATAAACAGTGTTCCATCCGGCGCTTGTAATTGCTTAAACTCATTTATTCTCCCTGTTTTTTGATATACTTCTTTAAATATTTTCATTTTGCTCCTCATGCTCTTCATATAACTCTAAAAGCTTACTTTCAGCCTCTTCTTTCCTTTTGTACAGCGCATTAGCCTTTTCATAGTCTGTGGCAATTTCAGGGTTATTAAGCTGCTCATTAATTTGCTCAATTGTCCTTTCAGTTTCTGCAATTTCTGCTTCAAGGCGCTTTTTGCGGTTACTCTGCTTTCTGAGCGCTGCATCTTTTTCCTTTTTTAGCTGCCAATCACTTTTAGTTTCCGATACTGTCAAAGACACACTTTCTTCCGCTTTTTCCTTATCTAACTGATATTTCTTATTAATATAATAATCATAATCGCCTAAAAAAGTATTTACACTGCTGCCATCCATTTCAAAAATTTTAGTGGCTATGCCGTTAATAAAATACCTGTCATGAGAGATAAATATTATAGTACCGCCAAAGCTTTTAAGTGCATCTTCCAGGATTTCTTTTGAAGATATGTCCAAATGGTTTGTAGGCTCGTCTAAAAGCAAAAGATTTGCACCGGACAGCATAATTTTAGCCAGAGAAACCCTACCCTTCTCCCCTCCTGATAAACTGCTGATTTTTTTAAACACATCGTCCCCATAAAAGACAAAAACAGACAAGGTATTTCTAATCTCCGTATGGGTAAGCTTTGGGTAGGAATCAGCTATTTCTTCTATTATTGTTTTCTCAGGAGAAAGGTCTTTTAAGCTTTGGTCATAATAGCCTATTTTCACCTTATGCCCCAGCTTTATCTCTCCCCTATCCGCTTCTAACTCGCCCATTATAATCTTAAACAAGGTTGTTTTGCCTATACCGTTAGGCCCTATAAGCGCCGCTTTGTCGCCCCTTTTTATTTCCAGCGACAGACCGCTGAACAGTTTATTATCACCAAAACTTTTAGCAAGACTTTGGGCAAACAAAACATCATTGCCGCTTTGTGTTTTGGGCGTCAAGTCTAAGCGGATTTTATCAGGCAGAGACTCAGGTTTATCAAATTTTTCCATTTTTTCCAATTGCTTTTCTTTGCTTTGGGCTCTGCGTATTTTTTTTTCATTACCAAAAGACCTGAGAAGCCTTATAGACTCTTCCTGTTTTTTGATAACTTTCTGCTGGTCTAAATAATGTTTGAGAGCCGTTTGCCTAAGCAGACCTTTTTTATGGGCATAGTCAGAATAATTACCGTTATACATTGAGTTATGTTTATTTTCTATTTCCAGCACTTTGTTAACTGTCTTATCGAGAAAGTAGCGGTCATGAGAAATTACCACAACTGATTTGGGATAGCTTTTAATAAAGTCTTCCAGCCATTTGATAGAGTCTATGTCCAGGTGGTTTGTAGGCTCGTCCAGCAGCAATAAATCAGGGCTTAAAAGTAAAAGTTTGCCAAGTGATACACGGGTTTTCTGCCCGCCGCTCATTATGGCTATAGGCTTGTCTGCCTCTCCGGCGAAACCAAGGCCTGCAATAACTCCGCGTACTCTGCTTCTATACTCATAACCGTTGTTTTTCTCAAATTCAAAGTTTACCTTCTCATATTCACTCATAACAGATTCAAGCTCTGTTCCTGCCAGCTCAGATATCCTGCGGCTTAATGTAGAAAGCTTCTCTTCCAACGCTTGCAGATGAGCAAAAACTGACAAAAGCTCTTCTTCCAAGGTGTTTTTCTCATTTAGGCCACCGGTTTGTGCTATATAACCCTTTGAGGAGCCTGCTGCAATTGATATACTGCCGTTATCAGCTAAAAGCTCACCTGTAATAATTTTAAGCAGTGTGGTCTTGCCGGCTCCGTTAACACCTACGATACCTAATCTGTCGCTGCTGTTTATGTGAAAGGTAATATTTTCTATAATCAAATCCGCGCCAAATGACTTGGATATATTTGCAGCCGATAGAATCATAATGTTTCTCCTTTGAATTTGTATAAAAAGTTCCATAACAAGTCTATAGTGAACTTTCTACAAAATAGTTACAAGTGTAACTATTTTGTAGAAATAGACCGGGCCGCTTACACGTTGCCCAGCCTACCTTTGAAACAGTATAAGAAATTTATCAAGCTAAATTTCTTATACTGTTTCAAAGGAATTTCACTATAGTATATCAGACTCAGTAATTCTATTCAATACACTATACTTGGCAACGGTGCATAACCCATGTTGAACCGATTTTTTTTCTGGTGAGCGCGGGAAAAATGGGCCTTTTCCATTTTTCCAGTCCGAAAAAAATCGTGTGAAACAGGTTATGCACCATTGCCACTTGACTTTGCTCCCAGTCATTTATATATTTATATCATATCAAAGAAATACGATAGAGGCCTTATATAAAAAGGAGGAGCACCATGCATGATTTCAGACCTATGGGAGAGAGCGGAGTACTGATACATTTCGAACAGAAAATATCTCCCGCAACATCGGCAAAAATAAGGCGGTTCATATCAAAGCTCGACGAGCTAAAGCATCCGGCAGTTATTGAGGTTTTGCCTGCCTATGCCACTGTGTGTATTGTTTACGAGCCTCTTCTAACGGATTATGCAGCGCTCAAAAGCTTTTTGTCAGAGATTTTAGATAACAGCGGTAATGATGAAGCAAAAAGTGCTAATGTTTTTGAAATACCTGTTTTATATAATAAAGAAACCGGGCCGGATTTAGACTTTGTGGCGGAGCACAGCGGCCTTTCTGTTCATGAGATTATTTCCATACACACAGCCACGGAATACTTGATTTACATGCTGGGTTTTGCCCCTGGTTTTCCTTACTTAGGGGGGATGGATGAACGTATAGCCGCACCCAGGCTTAAAGTTCCCCGTCAGAAGATAGTGCCCGGAAGTGTAGGCATTGCAGGAAGCCAAACAGGTATGTATCCCTTAGAATCACCCGGCGGCTGGCAGTTAATAGGCCAAACTCCGGTTAAGCTTTATGATCCTCACAGAAATCCGCCGGTTTACTACAATGCAGGAGACTACATAAAGTACAGAGCTATTAATGAGAATGAATTTAAAGATATTCATGAGCTGGAAAAGACCGGCAGATATGAGGTGAAAACATGGCTAAAGCAATGATATTAACCGGCGGTGCTTTGTCAACCATTCAAGATTTAGGGCGGGTTGGCTACCAAAAAATGGGTATGCCTGTAGCCGGCGTTATGGATAGCTACGCTGCCCGCTACGCCAATATATTAGTGGGCAACCATGAAAATACCGCTTTAATTGAAGCCGCTCTTTTAGGCCCTGAGATAAAATTTTCAGGCAAAACTTTGGTTGCCGTTACCGGGGCTGATATGGGTGCGGAAATTAATGGCGTAATTATAAAAAACTGGAAGTCATATTTGGTAAATGACAATGATATATTAAAGCTTAAAGGCGCTCTCTCAGGCCTTCGCAGCTATATTGCTTTTTGCGGCGGTATAAATGTTGAAGCTGTAATGGGTTCATATTCCACCTACATAAAAGGCGGCATAGGTGGCTTAGATGGCCGTGCATTAAAAGCAGGGGACATTTTAAATATTAATAACAGCACCGAATTTGGTATAAGAGAAATTGACAGTAGCCATATTCCCACTTACAGCGATAATATTGTTTTAAGAGCTGTTCCCGGCCCTTTTAGTGAGTATTTTACAGATAAGGCCAAGGAGTTATTTTTTAGCCAAACCTACACTGTAGGCGGAAGAAGTGACAGAATGGGTATTTTTTTAGAAGGTTCGCCCCTTGAGTTTTCTAATAAAACTGCTGACATCCTCTCTTCGGCAATACTCATGGGCAGTATACAGATAACAAATGACGCCACTCCAGTAATACTAATGGCTGACAGGCAAACCACAGGCGGCTACGCCCAAATAGCGGCAGTAATAACCCCCGATTTGCCCAAAGCCGCCCAAGCAAAACCCGGTGCTAAAATAAACTTTCAAAAAGTAAATATAGAAGAAGCTCAAAACATCTATAAAGAATATGAAAGGAAAATAACAAACATAAAAGAGCAATTAGGTGACGGTGTTTTTGCAAAATCTACTTCTACCCAAAACTTAAACCTTAATGAAAAAACATATAAAGCAATAATAGAGGAGGTAAACTAATGAATACAGTTGATTTAAACTCGGACCTGGGTGAAAGTTACGGCTCGTTCAAAGTTGGTTGCGACGAAGAAATTTTAAAATATGTCTCATCAGCCAATATAGCCTGCGGCTGGCACGGCGGCGACCCTGTCGTTATGGAAAAAACTGTTAAAACCGCAAAGACAAATGATATTGCAGTAGGCGCCCATCCATCTTACCCCGATTTAATGGGTTTTGGCCGGCGAAAAATGGTTTTATCAGCAGAAGAGTTAAAAGCTTATACAAAATATCAGCTTGGTGCATTTTGGGTATTTGCAGAAAGTAATGGAATGGAAGTAGCCCATATTAAACCTCACGGCGCTATGTATAATGATGCGGGGGCAGATTATAACATAGCACGCGCTATTGCTGAGGCTGCCTTTGAAGTAAACCCGAGTATTGCTTTTATGGCCCTTGCAGGCTCCCAAATGGTGAGGGCAGCTAACGACGTTGGCCTTCGGGTTATATCTGAGGTTTTTGCAGACCGGGCTTATGAAGAAGATGGCAGCTTGGTAGCCCGCTCTAAACCCGGCGCCATCATTCATGACGAAGAACTTTGCATACAACGAATCATAAAAATGCTGAAAGATGGCAAAGTTGCCGCTGTCTCCGGCAAAGAAATTGATGTAACTGTCGATTCTATCTGTGTTCACGGTGATAACCCACAGGCGCTTCTCTTTGTTCAAAAAATTAGAGAAAACCTTAAAAATGAAGGGTTTGTTATTCAACCGTGTAAACGCCAAAAAACATAAGGTTAGCGTTGTGATTAGTTTTTGACTATAAGGCGTATAACCATCTTCCAAAATCTTACATCGCCTGAATACGTGCCGTGGAAAAAGTTGATTCTTTTCCACGGCATAACTTATTTAAAAAAGGGTTAATTTAATATGGAGATTTTTCAAAGGAAGTGGCGTAATGAAATTGCCTAGGCAAAGTATAAATAAAATATTAAAACTTACTGTTTTCATTCTGTCTTTTTGTGCAATTCTCCATTTTGGAGCCAGCGCAAAATCTGATAGAGCTGAAAGCTTAACTGTTTCCAACATAAACAGTGATTTACCCGTATTTTATGTAAATAATAATGATATATACATTCAGCAAACCAATGAAGAACACAAAGAAAATACTATTAACAATTTTTACAATGAAGAAATCATCCCCGGCGGCATTACTGTTGGTATACGAATTAATACCAACGGTGTCATGGTTCTGGGGACAGATTATGTAAGTGATGAGAACGGCATATCACATAAACCCACTGATGGAGTGCTGTATCCGGGAGATCTTATACTTTCTGTAAACGGCAGATTGATGGAGAACAAAGAAGTGCTCCGTGAAGAAATAAATAAATCCGTGGGAAACATACACCTTAGCTTAAAAAGAGATGGTGAACTGCTGGAAGAAACGATTGAGCCCATAAGATGCAGTGAAAACTCTATAAACAAAATAGGTGCATGGGTTCGAGACTCAACACAGGGCATAGGCACCATAACTTATATAAACCCCGGCTCAATGAAGTTTGGCGCCTTAGGCCACGGGATAATGGATGTTGATACTAAAAAACTAATGAGCATTAAATCCGGCGAGGTAACAAGCGCCGATGTAACGTCGATTAAAAAAGGCAGGCGCGGCTCACCGGGCGAACTTATGGGAGACATTATGCTGGGAGACAATTTCGGCGAGGTCAGGATGAATAACTCATATGGCCTTTACGGTGTTGTAAACAACGATTTAGAATGGCTTAATAAGCCCCGCATGAGTGTGGCGGCAAGAGATGAGGTTGCTGTCGGCCCTGCAGTAATACTGACAAACATAGGCAGTTCTGATGTTATGGAATACGATATAATTATTGAAACTATAAACAAAAATACTTCCGACGATTCAAAAGGTATGATTATACGTATTGTTGATGAAAGGTTGCTAGATAAAACTAACGGCATAGTTCAGGGAATGAGCGGCAGCCCTATAATTCAAAACGGCAAACTTGCAGGTGCCATTACCCATGTATTTGTACAGGAGCCTACAAAGGGCTACGGAATTTTCATAGAGCATATGCTCAAGCAAGAAAATGGTTTTTAAAACACAGCAAACAGACACCTCCGTGTACTTTATGGGGTGTCTGTTTGTGTCTGTAGACTATTAGTCGGTTATAATATAGCAAAGGACAATTTAAAAGGTGAAAGTAAGCGGCACCCCGAAAATATGAGTCTTATTAGGAAGTCTTTTTTCTCCTACGGAGAAAAAACCATTCGAGCTTTGTATCGTAATACTAATCTAGGATTAGTATTATATGTCGTTTGCTATAGCCTTTTTAAGGCTGTTGTCTATATATACTCAAATCATATGAGTGCCATTTTTAAGTAAACTTTGTCGCGGTCATCTTGAGAGATACCCAAGTAGCGCCGAGTTATCTCATAGCTCGAATGATTATAAATATCCATAATAACTGCAACAGCCACACCACTTTTCCAGGCGTGATAACCAAATGTTTTTCTAAGAGAGTGGCATGAAATACTCATCCCTTTTTTTAGTACACCGGCCGCCGTCTTTATAATTCTGTATGCCTGCACGCGGCTAATGGGTGCAGCATTTCTCCTGTTATTCGCAAAAATAAAAATGCCCCTTCTACGGGGGAAATATAGTTTAAGCGCCGCCAATAAGTCCTTATTTATGGCAATTATTTTTTGCTTGCCCGTCTTTTTTTCTTTCAGCCTTAAATGCATACGAAACTGCTTTTTGTTAAAGTCATAAACATCTTCCCATTTGAGCAGAAGCAAATCACTTATTCTTAGTGCCGTATGTACCCCCATTACAATCAAAGAATAATTTCTAAACTTTCCAAGCTTTAAATAGTGCAGTGCAAATTGTTTTAATTCTCTCTTGTCCCTTATTGGTTCTGCTGCTGCCATGCGAAAACCTCCTAACGTGTGATGAACACAAGTATATCACATGTTAGGAGGCTTTTATGCGTCACTTTGTAACACATGAGAAAGTGTGTTACATCTTTTCATAATTCTTATCGGGAGCAAAAATGGAAAACTTTAGCTTTTTTGAGAAATTTTTACTAATTTAGTTAATCTTGGGGTTTTTGTATATATTTGTTACTTTTGGCAGAATATGTAACTTCATTAAGAATCTTAAAAAATCTCAAATGTAACACACTTTCTCAAATGTTAAGTTTACGCAGCTAAAGGGATTTTGCTGAAAAGTTAGCCCCGCCACACAACCGGCGGTTGGCTAACAATTAAAGGAGGAACCGGAATGTTACTTATAGGTTTAAGTGAAGGCGATTATGTCATGATAGGCGGCAGTGTAAAGGTAAGCTTTGACCATAAAAACGGTGCAAACAGCATTGTTATCGGGATTGAGGCACCAAAGGATGTGGATATTTTAAGGGGCACCTACTACGAGAGGGAAATAGCCCAGTTAGCAGCAAAAGGCGATGCGGAGGCCATAAAGCTATATAAGAAATTGGAAGAAGAGCATGAGGCAAGGAGACATAAATCCGAAATCAGGGGCAAAAAACGCAAAGGGCCTACACCGGCAAGTAAGGCGAAACTCACTGCGAAAAGCAATAAATGGGACGGAACAGACGGCATTAAAGTAAGCAACCTTGCAGAAGGTGAAATAGTTATGAAGCCGGAGCGTAAAAAAGCAGCCGGCAACTAAAGACTTCTTGCAAAATTAGTTTTCCACGCTCCCGGAAAATCATTAAAGCCTGATATTTCGCGGGAGCCCGGGAAAACCAACTTAGTTTTGCAAGAAGTCTAATATAAAAATACACTGCGGGCGAGGTGTAAAGCCCCTCGACTGCAATAACAAAACACCTCATTGTGTGCGCCGGGAATATAACAGTGCTTGTATTTCTTACGGTCACAATGACCAAGTTTCAGCAGCGGTTCCGGCCGGTCGCTGCTGAACTGTCAACATAGTATGTACCCCAAGGATGCGGGTATAAATTTAGGGGCCCCGTGCCCCAAATCAGGGAGGATTAATTATGTCTAACATGGTAGTAAGAACTAACGTAATGAGTTTAAACTCACACAGAAATTTGGGCATGACAGGCAACCAACAAGCCAAAAGCGCCGCCAGACTTTCCAGCGGTTTTAGAATTAACTCAGCTGCTGATGATGCTGCCGGCCTTGGTATCTCCGAAAAAATGCGTGCTCAAATCCGCGGCCTTGACCAAGCTTCAAGAAACGGTCAAGACGGTATCAGCTTAATTCAAACAGCTGAGGGCGCAATGAGCACTATCAACGAGATGGTTGTTCGTATCCGTGAGCTTGTTATTCAGGCGGCTAACGATACAAACGCTCAAGACAACTCAACAGAAGGCACTGCTTTCCAAGGCGACCGTGCCAGAATTCAAGATGAAATTAACCAGCTTTTAAGCGAGATTGACGCTACTGTTAAGAGAACAGAGTTTAACACCAGAACACTTCTTGACGGCAGCTTAGGCGGCGGCGTACAAGGCCTCGGTCTTTTAACAGCAGATCAACTTGCTGCTTTTGATGATTTAGTAGCCGGGGCTGTTCCTGGTCCGGCCGGTCCATTAAACGCGCAGTTTACTGCTATACGCGCTGCATTAGGGCACACTCCGGCAGGTACCTATAATACAGTCACCGGGGCGTATACACCGGGAACTCCTGTTAAAGGTACAATCGAATTAGCAACTGAAGACTTAAAAGCTGCACAAGATGCTGCATCTGCTATTCTTGCGGCACAAAATCGCTTCCACCAAGATACATTTGTTAATGAGCTTTCTGATATGATCAGAAAGGAATTGGCTTCATTTGCAGAAAGCTTAAATGTTGGAGTTAACGCACTGACCGTAGACCAAGCAAATGCTTTCTTGCAATCAAGGTTTGGCGTTGCTCAAAATGCATTTGTTGGAACTTCTGCTGATGACCAAGCTATTGGCGCTGGCCCTGGTGGCACAGGCGGTTTAATACAATCAGGCGGAAATCAAATTTCTGCATCAGATGCATTTACCGCGTTCCTTCAAGGTAATAACCGCGTCTTCATCGGTGTTGCGGATATAAATGCTACTCCTCCTGTGTCCACACCTAACGCTTTCATGGCCGGCGTTCGTGACTCTATGATCGCTGATTTGCAGTTGGACGCCTCTAACGATGGCTCCGGAACCCTTATTACTGACTGGGGTACCGCTGTTACCGGCCTTGACGCAATTAATGTTTCAGACCGTACTACAGGAGTAGGCCAACGCGTTGCTGACGCAGAGGCAGCCTTAGGCACAGCACTTGCTAACCTCGCTAATGCCCGTGATGCTGTAGATGCGTGGATAGCTAACCTTAAAAAAGACGATGCAGACTTTAGCGCACTTTATGGCGTGACCAGAGAAACTATGGAAGAGCAGTTCATTACCGGCGGTGCTGCCAGCAATGCCGGCCCGGGCAATGCTCTTTGGTTCCAAATCGGCGCTAACCCGAACCAAGGCGTACACCTTAGCATTGAAGCTGTTGATGTTAATGCACTTGCCAACCGTGCTGCTGAAGCTCTCGGTGAGTTCAATGCTACAACTAACGCAAATGGGCTTCGTGAAGGCTTTAACGTAGGTGATCTGCGTAATGAAAGCGCTGCAGGCGGCAAAGGCATTATGCTTGAACACGGCGAAGATATTCAAAACTTTGTTGTTGCTCTTGACGCTGCACTTGCCCACGTTACAGCACAACGCTCAAACCTTGGTGCAATGCAAAACAGGCTTGAGTTCACTATTGAGAACCTTGACATTTCCTCTGAAAACCTTCAAGCGGCTGAATCTCGTGTTCGTGACGCTGACATGGCTAAAGAAATGATGAGATTTACTCAATCTAACGTACTTCAGCAAGCTGCTATATCCATGCTTGCTCAAGCTAACCAAGCTCCTCAATCTATCCTTCAACTTCTTGGATAATAGAAACTTTTTTTCAGAAACCCGCCATTTATTTGGCGGGTTTTTTATTGTGGCCAAGGGCTTAAAGTGTTATATTATATAGTGGAATTCCTTTGAAATAGTATCAGAAATTTAGCTTGATAAATTTCTGATACCTGTTTCAAAGGTAGGCTACGGGCGCGTTAGCGTTCCGGCCTAGTTCTACAAAATAGTTACATATGTAACTATTTTGTAGAACTTCCACTATACTTACAAAATAG
>Ga0131853_10008485_pt1 | contig 18736 bp, 16 predicted proteins | sample TergutLab28metaG_FD_92764 | JGI IMG/M metagenome (GOLD analysis project Ga0131853, IMG submission 92764) | Labiotermes labralis P1 segment gut microbial communities from Petit-Saut dam, French Guiana - Lab288 P1 (version 2) (version 2) | ecosystem: Host-associated > Arthropoda: Insects >...
GAGCCTGGAGGACCTGACCAAGCCGGCGTACAAGGGGCTCTTCGTCACCCCCGGCGCCAGCACCTCCTCGCCCGGGATGGCGTTCCTGCTCGCCACCATCGCGAAGTACGGCGACGCCTGGCCCGACTACTGGACCAGGCTGATGGCCAACGGCACCGAGATCACCGACGGCTGGGACCAGGCCTACGAGGTCGAGTTCACCCAGGGCGGCGGGCACGGCAAGCGGCCGATCGTGCTCTCCTACGACTCCGACCCCGCGTACACCGTGCAGAAGGACGGCTCGACCACGACGAAGGCGCTGCTCGACACGTGCTTCACCCAGGTGGAGTACGCCGGGGTCCTCGCCGGCGCCAAGAACGTGCCCGGCGCCGAGGCGTTCGTCGACTGGCTGCTGAGCCCGGCCGTCCAGGCCAAGCTGCCCGGTTCGATGTACGTCTTCCCGGTCGTCTCCGGCACCCGCCTGCCGGCCTCGTGGGCGAAGTACGCGATCCAGCCCACCGCGCCGCTGAGCGTGAGCCCGAGCGACATCGACGCCCACCGTGAGAGCTGGCTGCAGCAGTGGAGCGACGTCACCTCCCGCTGAGCGCGGCCGCCGGGCGCCACCTGACCCTGGTGGCGCTGGCGGCCGTCCCGGTGGCGGTGCTGGCGATCTTCTTCGTGCTGCCGGTGACCGGGATGGTCGGCCGCGGCTTCCGTCCCGAGGGGCACTGGGACGTGCGCGGTGTGCTCGACGTGCTCGCCCGGCCGCGGGTGCACCGGGTGCTGTGGTTCACGGTCTGGAGCGCGACGGTCGCGACCGCGGTCACGCTGGCGCTCGGCCTGCCGGCGGCGTACGTGCTGCATCGGCTGGCGCTCCCCGGGCGGCGGATCGTACGGGCCGCGCTGCTGGTGCCGTTCGTCCTGCCAACCGTGGTCGTCGGCGTGGCCTTCCGCGAGCTGCTGACCGGGCCGCTGGCGTGGCTGCCGATCGACGGGACCCCGATCGCGATCATCGCCGGCCTGGTCTTCTTCAACGTCGCGGTCGTCATCCGTGCCGTCGGAGCGGCCTGGGAAGGGCTCGACCACCGGCCCGCCGAGGCCGCGGCCGCGCTCGGGGCCGGGCCGTGGACCGTCTTCCGTACGGTCACCCTGCCGGCGCTGCGGCCGGCGATCGTCGGTGCCGCCTCGGTGGTCTTCCTGTTCTGCGCGACCTCCTTCGGCGTCGTGCTGACCCTGGGCGGCCTGCGCTACGCCAGCGTCGAGACCGAGATCTACCTGCTGACCACCAACCTGCTCGACCTGCAGGGCGCGGCCGCGCTCTCGATCCTGCAGCTCACGGTGGTGACGCTGCTCCTCGCCGTCGGCGCGCGCCTGCGGCCGACCCCGACGGTGGCCGCGCGGGTCCCGCCCCGACCGCGGCGCCCCCGCCTGGTCGACCTCCCGCAGCTCGTCGTGACCGCGCTGCTGCTGGTCTTCGTCGCGGCCCCGATCGCGGCGCTGGTCGCCGGCAGCCTGCGCGACGCCGAGGGGCACTGGACCCTCGCGAACTACCGTGCCCTGACCTCGATCGGCTCCCACCAGGCGCTGCTGGAGCCGGTCACGACCGCCCTCGACCTCTCCCTGCGGATCGCTGTCGACGCGACCCTGCTCAGCGTGGTGCTCGGGCTCCTGGTGGCGCTGTCGGTGACGCGGCGGACCCACACCCGGACCGAGCGGCGGGTACGCGGCGTCCTCGACGCGCTCTTCATGCTCCCGCTCGGCGTCTCCGCGGTGACGCTCGGCTTCGGCTTCCTGGTCACCCTCGACCGGCCGCCGCTGGACCTGCGGGACTCGCCCTGGCTGGTCCCGATCGCGCAGGCGCTGGTCGCGCTGCCGCTGGTGGTCCGCACCCTGGTCCCGGCGCTGCAGGGGATCGACGACCGGCAGCGCCAGGCCGCCGCGTCGCTCGGCGCCGGGCCGCTGCGCCGGCTGCTGGTGGTCGACGTACCCGTCCTCCTGCGCCCGACCTTGGCCGCTGCCGGCTTCGCGTTCGCGGTCAGCCTGGGGGAGTTCGGGGCGACCAGCTTCCTGGCCCGCGACGAGAACGCCACCCTGCCGGTGGTGATCTTCCGGCTGATCGGCCACCCTGGCCCGATGAACTACGGGATGGCGCTGGCCGCGTCCTGCGTCCTGGCCGCCACCACCGCGGTCGTGATGCTGGTCGTCGAGCGGCTCCGGGTCCCGTCGATGGGAGTCCTGTGACCCTCTCGCTGCGCGACGTCACCGTCGCCTACGACGCGGCCGAGCCCGCCATCCGGGGCGTCGACCTCGACCTCCCGGACGGCCAGGTGCTGGCCGTGCTCGGCCCGTCCGGCTCCGGCAAGTCCACCCTGCTGCGCGCGATCGCCGGCCTCGAGCCGACCAGCAGCGGAACGATCGCCTGGGACGGCGAGGACCAGGCGCAGGTGCCGACCCATCGGCGCGGCTTCGCGCTGATGTTCCAGGACGGCCAGCTCTTCGCCCACCTCACCGTCGCCGCCAACGTCGCGTACCCGCTCCGGCTGCGGCGCGTCCCCCGCGCCCAGCGGGAGGCCCGGGTCGCCGAGCTGCTCGAGCTGGTCGGCCTCGCCGGGTACGACCGGCGGCTGCCCGGCACCCTGTCGGGTGGCGAGCGGCAGCGCGTCGCCCTCGCCCGGGCGCTCGCGGTCACGCCGAAGCTGCTGCTGCTCGACGAGCCGCTCTCCGCCCTCGACGCCGGCCTGCGCGAGCGGCTCGCCGCCGACCTGCGCCAGATCCTGGTCAAGGCCGGCACCACCGCGCTGCTGGTCACCCACGACCAGGAGGAGGCGTACGCCGTCGCCGACCGACTCGCCGTGGTGCGCGCCGGCCGGCTGGTGCAGGAGGGGCCGGTCGCCGACGTGTGGGCCCACCCCGCGGACGCCGAGACCGCGCTCTTCCTCGGCTACGCCCGGGTGCTGACCGACGCGGCCGCCACCACCGTCGCCGCGGCCGCGGGCCTGACGGACCGGCCGGGCGCGACCTCCGTACGGTCGCTCGCGGTGCGCCGCAGCGCGCTGGTGCTCGACGAGACCGGTCCGCTGGCCGGGGTGGTGGTCTCGGCGCGGGCCACCCCGGACCAGCTGCGGTTGGTCGTCGCGGTGGACGGGGTCGGCGAGGTGGACGCGGTCGCCGCGTCCGCGGCGCATGTCGCGCCGGGGGAGCGGGTCCGGCTGCGCGTGGACAAGGCTCGACTCAGCATCCTTATCTAAACTGCCGCCCATGTATCGCCGCGCTCAGCTCCTGCTCGTCGGTCTGGCTGTCCTGGTCGGTACCGGCGCCATCGTGCTGGCGGCGGTCAGCGGACACCATCTGGTCGACCCCGACGGCAGCTTCCTCGGCCCCTCGTGGCTGCGGCTGCCGATCCTGCTCGGCGCGGCGATCGGCGCCGACCTGATCCCGCGCACGCTGTGGGTCTCGCGGTTCAGGGTCAAGGAGATGCCGCGGGTCTTCCGCGAGCGGATCCGTACGCACTGGAACCGCGACCGGCTCACCCTGGTCGCGCTCGGCGTCATCTGCTTCTACGTCGTCTACGTCGGCTACCGGAACATGAAGTCCGCGCTGCCGTTCGTGATCTCGACGAAGTACGACCACGACCTGGAGCTGATCGACACCGCGATCCTGTTCGGCCACCACCCCGGCGTGGTCATGCAGAACATCTTCGGCGACGGCTTCATGGCGTACTTCTTCTCGTACGTCTATCTGTGGTTCCTGCCGCTGGTGCCGATCGCGGTGACCATCTGGCTGGTCTGGTCGCGGAACCTGGCCTACGGCTACTGGTTCGTCGGCTCGCAGTGCATCGCGTGGACGCTCGGCACGATCTCCTACTACGCGCTGCCGACGCTCGGCCCGGGCATCGCGTATCCGTACATCTACCAGACCGAGCCGAACACGCCCGCGAAACAGCTGATGGACTCACTGGTCCACGGCCGGCAGAACATCAGATGGAGCGACGGCATCGTGGATGCGGTGCAGTCGGTGGCCGGCTTCGCGTCGCTGCACTGCGCGATCACCATGCTGACCGCGCTGATGGTGCAGTTCACCGTGCAGAACCGGTTCCTGCGGGTCTTCTTCTGGTGCAACTTCGCGGTGACCGCGTGCGCCACCCTCTACTTCGGCTGGCACAGCCTCTCCGACGACGTCGCCGGCGTGATGATCGCGCTGGTCTCCTTCTACGTCGCGGGCCTGGCGACCGGGCAGCGGTTCGTCCGCAAGGGACTGCGCGACCTGGAGGTCGAGGGCGCCCAGATCGAGGCGCAGGAGGCGCTCGCCCGGGGGTAATCACATCGATGTAGTTCGGGAATTACATCGATGTGATTGTCAATCCGACACGCCGGTGACTCCTGTGAAAATTGGGATTTTTGTTGCCGGATGTGACTTTTGAGCACTAGCGTCTCCGGACGTGCCTACCTCGAAGCGGACTCTCGGAACCGCTGCCGTCGCCTCCCTCGCCCTCGCCTCGGCGTGTTTCGCGGGCTCCTCGGCGTTCGCGGCACCGCACCAGCCGATCCCCAGCAAGCAGGACGTCGCCCAGGCCCAGCAGGCGGTGACCAGCAAGCGCGGCGAGGTCCAGCAGGTGCAGGCCCAGCTCGCCGACGCGAACACCCGGCTGCACCAGGCCAGCGACAAGGCCGAGATCGCCTCCGAGGCGTACAACGGCGCCCAGTGGGCCGCCGACCAGGCCCGCCAGGCCGCCGACCGGGCCCGGACCGCCGCGCAGAAGGCGCAGGACGCCCAGGAGGCTCAGCGCAAGGCGTACGCCTCCGGTGTCGTCAGCAACTACCAGGCCGCTCCCGAGCTCACCGCCCTGGCCGGCATCGCCCGGGCGAACGGCATCGACCAGGTCCAGCAGCAGACCCAGGCGATGGCCGCGGCGCAGAAGGCGCTCAACGCGCAGTACGGCCGGGTCGAGGCCTCCGCCGCGCTCGCCACCGTGACCGCCCAGCAGGCGACCGACGCCGAGGGCAAGGCGGTCGCCGCCGAGGCCGACGCCAAGCAGAAGCGCGACGCCGCTGCCGCCGCCCAGCAGCAGGCCCAGCAGGCCGCCGCCGTCATCACCGTGCAGAAGCGCCAGCTGATCAAGCAGCTGGCCCGGCTCAAGCACGTCAGCGTCCGGATCGCCACCCAGCGCCAGGTCGCCCTCGAGGAGCGCGCGGCCGAGCGGGCCGCCGCAGCCGCCGCGGCCAAGGCCGCCGCCGAGGCCGCGGCCCAGCGCGCCGCCCAGGAGGCCGCCGCGAAGGCGGCCCAGGTCGCGCAGCAGCAGGCCGCCCAGCAGGGCGCGCAGACCGGGACCCTCCAGTCCGGCAGTGGCAGCAGTGGCGGGAGCAGTGCCCCGGCCCCGACCCAGGCGCCGCCGGCGACCAGCGGCGGCGTGGCCGCGGCGCTCGCCTTCGCCCGCGCCCAGATCGGCGACCCGTACGTCTGGGGCGCGGCCGGCCCGAACAGCTGGGACTGCTCCGGCCTCACCATGGCCGCCTGGGCCCGCGGCGGCATCGACCTGCCGCACTACTCGGTGGCGCAGTACGAGCAGTCCACCCCGATCGCCTTCGGCGACCTGCGTCCCGGCGACCTGGTCTTCTGGGGCACCACCGACAACCCGTCCTCGATCCACCACGTCGCGCTCTACGCCGGCAACGGGATGATCGTGCAGGCGCCGCACACCGGCGCGGACGTGGAAGAGGTCTCGATGTACAGCTGGACCGCCCCGAACTTCTTCGCTCGTCCGTAGCCGCTCGCCGGCCGGGCGGCCAGCGTGACCGGCATGGCCACCGTCGCTCGGGTCGGCCGCTGGTTGAGTCGGGCCTCCGTCTCGGTTCATTGATGGATTCGTACGCGACGAATCCATCACTCGACCCAGACGGATCCATCAATGAACGCGATGGGGCGCCCCGGCCGAAGCCGGAGCGCCCCATCGGCGTACGAGAAAACTCAGTGACCGGTGGTCTTGAACCGCTCCACCGACGCCTCGATCTCCTTGATCGCCTCGTCGCGGCCGACCCAGTCCGAGCCCTTGACGTGCTTGCCCGGCTCAAGGTCCTTGTAGCGCTCGAAGAAGTGCTTGATCTCGTCCAGCACGTCCGCCGGCACGTCGGCCAGGTCCTGGATGTGGTCGAAACGGGGGTCGACCGGGACGCAGAGGACCTTCTCGTCCGAGCCCTTCTCGTCCTCCATCACGTACATCGCGACCGGGCGCGACTCGACCAGGACGCCGGGGTGGATCGGGTACTGGGTGATCACCAGCGCGTCCAGCGGGTCACCGTCGCCACCGAGCGTGTCCTCGATGTAGCCGTAGTCGGTCGGGTAGACCATCGAGGTGAACAGCACGCGGTCGAGCCGGAGCCTGCCGGTCTCGTGGTCGACCTCGTACTTGTTGCGCGAGCCCTGGGGGACTTCGATGAGGACGTCGAACGTCAGCGTCATAGGTGTGTGCCTCCACAAGTGTTTGTGACGCGCCATTGTCCACCACAATGGCGGCGGCCCCCGCATCGCGTCGGCGTGAGCCGACCCAGCTCACCGTCGAGGAGGACGATCGTGGCCCGTGCCGGTCATCGTGCCAGCACCCGCAGCAGGGCTCGTACGCGCCCGCGGCGTTGGCCGTGGATGGTGCTCGCGCTGGTCCTGGTCCTCGTCGCCGGCAGCCTGTACGCGCTCGGCCGGGTCGACCACTGGCGTGGCCGGGACCGGGTCGCGGCCACACCGTCGCCCCGATCGCTGAGCGTCAGCCTGCCGACGCCGCCGGCCGCCGCCCCGGTGGCGACACCGGCCTCCGGCACCCTCCAGGCCACCCGGGTCGAGCGCCTGCTCAGCCGGGACCTCAGCGCCGACCTCGGCCACCACGTCCTGGCCGCGGTCGCCGGCACCTCGGGCGCGATCGTGGCCCAGCGCGGCCACGGCGCCGCCGTACCGGCCTCGACGAACAAGCTGCTCACCGCCGCCACCGTGCTCGCCCTGGACGGCCCGGAGAAGCGGTTCAGCACCCGTACGGTGCTCAGTGACGGGGCCGGTGGCAGCACCGTGACCCTGGTCGGCGGCGGTGACCCGCTGCTCGCCACCCGCCCGGCCGCCGCCGGCTCCTATCCGCGGGTCGCGGACCTGACCACGCTCGCCCGGCAGACCGCGACGGCATTGCGTGCAGCCGGCGCCACCCGCGTCCGGCTGCGCTACGACACCTCGCTCTTCTCCGGCCCGGCCGTCGACCCGAGCTGGCCGCACAGCTACATCACCGAGGGCGTCGTCGCTCCGATCACGGCGCTGTGGGCCGACGAGGGCCGGACCGCCAACGGCCTGGGCCGCGTCGCCGACCCGGCGCAGAGCGCGGCCCAGGGCTTCGCGTACGCCCTCGCCGCGGCCGGCGTCACCGTCCGCGGCGCGATCCAGGAGCAGACCGCCCCCGACGGCGCCCGGGAGCTGGCCCACGTGGACAGCCCGCCGCTGCGCGAGATCGTCGACCACGTCCTCGAGGTCAGCGACAACGAGGGCGCCGAGGTGCTGGCTCACCAGGCCGGCCTGGCCTCGGGCGAGGGCGGCAGCTTCGCCGGCGGCGTCGCGGCGGTCCGCGGCACGCTGGCCGGGCTCGGCGTCGACACCACCGGCCTGGTACTGCACGACGGCAGCGGTCTCTCCCGCGCCAACCGGGTCTCGCCGGTCACCCTGGTCGGCGTCCTCCAGCAGGCCACCAGCGATCCGCGGCTGGCCCCGATCGTCAGCGCCCTGCCCGTCGCCGGCTTCAGCGGCTCGCTCGACGACCGCTTCAGCGGTGGTGTCACGGCCGGTCGCGGCGTGGTCCGGGCCAAGACCGGGACCCTGACCGGGGTGGACTCGCTGGCCGGCTACACCCAGGACGCGACCGGGTCGCCGGTGGTCTTCGCGATCATGGCCGACCACGTCGCCGTACCGGACACGCTGGCTGCCCGCCGGGCGCTCGACGACCTGGCGACCGCACTGACCATGTGCCGCTGCGGATAGGCCCGGGCACCTGACCTTTCTCACCCTGGATCGGCGTGTCGCGGTGAGAAAGGTCAGGTACGCGAGTGACGAGACCGGCGCGGATGACTTGCCGCTTGCGGATAGGTTTTCCCTCATGACTTCTGCGGCGGAGGGTGCCGGCAACGGCCCACGCGAGATCGTCGACTGGGACTTCGCGGTACGGGTCGGCACCGGCCTGGCCGGCGACGGTCCGAGCATCCCCCGGGCCGAGGCGGCGGCTGCCGTGGCCGAGCTCCGGGCCGACGCGGCCAAGGCGACGCCGCTGGTCAAGGAGTTCACCGGCCTGGACGCGCCCGCCGACACCGCGCCGGTGCTGATCGTGGACCGGGCCGGCTGGGTGCAGGCCAACGCGGACGCCTTCGAGCACGTGATGACGCCGGTGATCGACAAGGTGATCACGCACCGTCCCAGCGGCATCGCCCGCAGCGTCGGCGCGAAGGTGACCGGCGCCGAGGTGGGCGGTCTGCTCGGCTTCCTGTCGAGCAAGATCCTGGGCCAGTTCGACCCGTTCCACGCCCCGTACGGCCGGCTGCTGCTGGTCGCCCCCAACGTCGTCCAGGTCGAGCGTGAGCTCCGTGTCGACCCCACCGACTTCCGGCTCTGGGTCTGTCTGCACGAGGAGACCCACCGGGTCCAGTTCACCGCGAACCCGTGGCTGCGCGACCACGTCTTCGGCGAGGTCCAGGCGCTCGCCGACACGATGGACGCGCAGAGCCTGCTCAGCGACGGCCTCGGCCGTGCGGTCGAGGCGATCAAGGGCAACGGCAACCTGCTGGAGGCGATCTCCTCGCCCGAGCAGCGCGCGATCATGGACCGGATGACCGGGATGATGTCGCTGCTCGAGGGTCACGCCGACGTGGTGATGGACGACGTCGGCCCGGGCGTGATCCCGACCGTGGCGACCATCCGGGAGGCGTTCAACAAGCGCCGCAAGGGGATGGGCTCGCTCGACCGGATCATCCGCCGGCTGCTCGGCCTGGAGCAGAAGATGGCGCAGTACCGTGACGGCGCGCTCTTCGTCCGCGCGGTCATCGACCGGGTCGGCATGGCCGACTTCAACGCGGTCTGGGCCGGGCCGGAGAATCTGCCGACCAAGGACGAGATCCACGCGCCGGAGCGCTGGATCAAGCGGGTCTTGTGAGGGGTCGGGCCGGACGCCAAAGTGTCACCGTGACACTTTGCGGCGTCGGTGACACTTCCGAGATGTCACCGACGCGCCCAACTATCACGGTGACAGTTTGGGGACGACGGTGACGCTGCCCCCAGCAGTCGCGGCCGTACGGCGCGGGGTGCGGGTCGCGTTGCCCGATCACCCCGGCGGCACCGTACTGGTGGCCTGCTCCGGCGGCGCCGACTCGCTGGCGCTGCTGAGCGCCACGATCTTCGAGCTGAAGCGCAGCGACGTACGCGTGATCGGGGCGGTGGTCGACCACGGCCTGCAGGACGGGTCGGCCGAGCACACCGCCCGCGTCGTCGAGCAGATGGCGAAGATGGGCGCGCACGAGACCGCCTCGATCCGGGTCAGCGTCGACGCCACCGCGATCGGCGTCGAGGCCGGGGCCCGGGAGGCGCGGTACGCCGCTCTCGCCCAGCTCGCCACCCACTTCGGCGCGTACGCCGTGCTGCTCGGGCACACCCGCGACGACCAGGCCGAGACGGTCCTCCTCGGCCTGGCCCGGGGGAGCGGGGGCCGCTCGATCGCCGGCATGCGCCGTGGCCTCCGGCGCGGAGACGTCGACTTCGTCCGCCCGCTGCTCGACGTCACCCGGGAGCAGACCGAGGCCGCGTGCCGGCACGAGGGGCTCGACTTCTGGGTCGACCCGCACAACAGCGACCCGCGCTTCCTGCGCGCCCGGGTACGCCACGACGTGATGCCGATCCTGGAGCGCGAGCTCGGCCCGGGCGTCGCCGCCACCCTCGCCCGTACGGCCGAGCAGCTGCGGCCCGACATGGAGCTCCTCGACGCGTACGCCGAAGCGGCCTGGGCCGACGTGCGACGTCATACCGAGCGAGCCCAGGCGCCGCAGCATTCGTATGACGTCGCGGCGTTGGCGGCCCAGCCGGGCCCGATCCGTACCCGTGTGCTGAGGCTGGCGGCCCTGGACGCCGGCGCGATCGACGGCGAGCTGGCCCACGAGCACGTCCAGGCGCTGGATGGGCTCGTCACCCGCTGGCACGGACAGCGCTGGATCGACCTGCCGGGTCATCTGCGTGCCGTACGCCGGGACGGACGGGTCCACCTCGAACCCGCTCCCCGTCCGTCCGACGGCTAGCGTGCCGGCCCCTCCGTCGGGGCCGGCATCTCAGCCCGTCCCTCGCCGGCACCGCCGCCCAGGCGGTCGTCTAGTGTTGCGGCATGGATTCCGCGCACGTGGGTGACGACCTCGTCAAGGTGCTCTTCACCGAAGAACAGATCCAGGCGAAGCTCTCCGAGCTGGCCGCTCGGATCGAGCAGGACTACGAGGGCAAGGATCTGCTCATCGTCGGCATCCTCAAGGGTGCCGTGATGGTGATGGCCGACCTGGCCCGCTCCTTCACCCGCCACGTCGAGATGGACTGGATGGCGGTCTCCTCGTACGGCTCGGGCACCCAGTCCAGCGGCGTCGTCCGGATCCTGAAGGACCTCGACGCGGACATCACCGACCGGCACGTCCTGGTCGTCGACGAGATCATCGACACCGGCCTGACGCTCTCCTGGCTGACCTCCAACCTGGCCTCGCGCAACCCGGCCTCGGTGGAGATCGCGACCCTGCTGCGCAAGCCCGAGGCACAGCAGATGCCGGTCGAGGTCAAGTACGTCGGCTTCGACATCCCCAACGAGTTCGTGGTCGGCTACGGGCTCGACTTCCGGGAGCGCTACCGCAACCTGCGCGACATCGGCACCCTGGCGCCGCACGTCTACTCCTGATGGGATCTGCTCAGGAAGTTTCCACCCTGGGGGACAATGAGGGCGCTGCATCCGGCACGATCGACCGTGCTCAGTCGTTGTAGTACTCGTCAGTCCTGTTCCTCGTGTCCGAGAGAAGCCTTGTGAAGCGCATCGTCAGGAGCCCGTGGCTCTGGATCCTCGTCGCCGTGGTGGGCGTTCTGCTCGCCCTGCAGTACCTCGCCCCGCGCGGTGGTGGCGACGAGATCACCACCTCGCAGATGGTCAAGTACATCGACAACGGTGACGTCAAGGACATCACCTTCGTCGACGGCGATCAGCAGATCCGCGCGACCCTGCGCGATGGCGTACGACCGGCGGGCGACAAGGTCTCGACGCACTGGGTCGAGGGTGCGCAGACGGCGTTGATCGACAACGTCCAGAAGCAGGTCAACGACGGCAAGATCGACACCTACAACTCACAGGTCTCCCAGCCCAGTCTGCTCGGCTCGATCTTCAGCTTCCTGCTGCCCTTCATCTTCATCGTGGTGCTCTTCCTGTTCATGATGAACAGCGTCCAGGGCGGCGGCGGTCGCGGCGTCATGCAGTTCGCCAAGTCGAAGGCGAAGCTGATCAGCAAGGACATGCCGAAGACCACCTTCGCCGACGTCGCCGGCGCGGACGAGGCGCTCGAGGAGCTCTCCGAGATCAAGGAGTTCCTCCAGGAGCCGGCCCGCTTCCAGGCGGTCGGCGCCAAGATCCCCAAGGGCGTCCTGCTGTACGGCCCTCCGGGCACCGGCAAGACCCTGCTCGCCCGCGCCGTCGCCGGCGAGGCGGGCGTCCCGTTCTACTCGATCTCCGGCTCGGACTTCGTCGAGATGTTCGTCGGCGTGGGCGCCTCCCGTGTCCGCGACCTCTTCGAGCAGGCCAAGGAGAACGCTCCGGCGATCGTCTTCATCGACGAGATCGACGCCGTCGGCCGCCACCGCGGTGCCGGCATGGGTGGCGGCCACGACGAGCGCGAGCAGACCCTCAACCAGCTCCTCGTCGAGATGGACGGCTTCGACACCCGCGGCGGCGTGATCCTGCTCGCCGCGACCAACCGGCCCGACGTCCTCGACCCGGCGCTGCTGCGTCCGGGCCGCTTCGACCGCCAGATCCAGGTCGACGTCCCCGACCTGCTGGGTCGCGCCGAGATCCTCAAGGTGCACGCCCGGGGCAAGCCGCTGGCGACCGACATCGACCTGCTCAACGTCGCGCGTCGTACGCCGGGCTTCTCCGGCGCCGACCTGGCCAACGTGCTCAACGAGGCCGCGCTGCTGACCGCGCGCAACAACGAGAAGCTGATCACCGCGCACGCGCTGGACGAGGCGATCGACCGGGTCATCGCCGGCCCGCAGAAGCGCGGCCGGGTGATGAGCGACCACGAGAAGCTGATCACCGCGTACCACGAGGGTGGGCACGCCCTGGTCGCTGCCGCACTGCCGCACAACGACCCGGTGCACAAGATCACGATCCTGCCGCGCGGTCGTGCGCTGGGCTACACGATGGTCATGCCCGACGAGGACAAGTACAGCCAGACCCGCAGCGAGATGCTGGACAAGCTGGCGTACATGCTCGGTGGCCGTGCCGCCGAGGAGATGATCTTCCACGACCCGACCACGGGTGCCGGCAACGACATCGAGAAGGCCACCAACCTGGCCCGCGCGATGGTCACCCAGTACGGCATGACCGAGAAGCTCGGTGCGATCAAGCTCGGCACCTCCGGCTCCGAGCCCTTCCTGGGCCGCGACCTCGGCCACCAGCGCGACTACTCCGAGGACGTCGCCGCGATCGTCGACGACGAGGTCAAGAACTTCCTCGCGAACGCGCACCAGGAGGCGTTCGACATCCTGGAGGAGAACCGCGACGTCCTCGACGCGCTGGTGCTCGCGCTGCTCGACAAGGAGACGCTCAACAAGGAGGAGATCGCCCAGATCTTCGAGCCCCTGCGTCGCCGCCCGCAGCGTCCGGCCTGGACCGGCTCGCCGACCCGCAAGCCGTCCGAGATCCCGGCCGTGGAGATCCCGCAGGAGATCCGCGACCGCGCCAACGCCAACGGCCGGGCGAGCTCCGCCGAGAACGGCAACGGCGGTGCGGTGCTCACGCCTCCGGGCTCCGGTGGCGACGTGCACGGCGACCCGGGCATCAACCCCGTCGGCGGCGGCACCCAGCCGCCGCAGGCGTGACGGGCCGCGTGTGAGCGAGCGAGAGTACGACGTGGTGCCGGAGTTCGACCACGCGCGCGCCGAGGCGGCGGTACGCGAGCTGCTCATCGCGATCGGGGAGAACCCCGACCGCGAGGGACTGCTCGAGACCCCGGCCCGGGTCGCGCGGGCGTACGCCGAGCTGACCGCGGGGCTGCGCCAGGAGCCGGAGGACGTGCTCACCACGACCTTCGACCTCGGTCACGACGAGCTGGTGCTGGTCCGTGACATCGAGCTGTGGTCCATGTGCGAGCACCACCTGGTGCCGTTCACCGGTGTCGCCCACGTCGGCTACATCCCGGCCGAGTCGGGCAAGATCACCGGGCTCTCCAAGCTGGCCCGGCTGGTCGACGTCTACGCCAAGCGCCCGCAGGTCCAGGAGCGGCTGACCACCCAGGTCGCGGACGCGCTGATGGAGATCCTCGAGGCCCGCGGCGTGATCGTGGTGATCGAGGCCGAGCACCTGTGCATGACGATGCGCGGCGTCCGCAAGGCCGGTGCCCGCACCATCACCTCGGCGGTCCGCGGCACGATGCGCAGCAACGCCACCACCCGCGCCGAGGCGATGGCGCTGATCAACCGCCCGATCCACTAGCCACGAGCCGGTTCCGCCCGGCAACGTGAAGGCCCCGACTGCAGCGCAGTCGGGGCCTTCGTCGTGGCGGGGTCAGACCGCGAACTGGCGTACGAGCGCGTCCAGCTCGGTCGCGAGTCCGGCCAGCGCGGCGGCGGCCTCGGCCGTACTGGAGGCGCCGGACTGGGCGGCCGCGGCGGACTGTGCCGCCGCCGAGGTGTCGCCGGCGATGCCGTTGGTGCCGTTGGCGGCCTCGGTCACCGAGCGGGCGATCTCGCTGGTGGTCGCGCTCTGCTGCTCGACCGCGGCGGCGATGGTCACCTGGATCTCGTGGATCGAGTTGATCACCTCGCCGACCTCGCTGATCGCGGTGGCGGCCCCGGAGCTGTCGCGCTGGATCGCCTCGATCAGGCGACCGATCTCCTCGGTCGCCTTCGCGGTCTCCGCGGCCAGCTCCTTGACCTCGTTGGCGACCACCGCGAAGCCCTTGCCCGCGTCACCCGCACGAGCGGCCTCGATGGTCGCGTTGAGCGCCAGCAGGTTGGTCTGCTCGGCGATCGAGGTGATCACCTTGATGACCTGGCCGATCTCGGCCGAGGAGCTGCCCAGCGCCTCGACCGTGCTGGTGGCGGCCCGGGCCCGGTCGACCGCGTCGGAGGCCACCGACGAGGCGTGGGTGGCGTTGCGGGCGATCTCGGCGATGCTCGCGGTCATCTCCTCGGCGGCGCTCGCCACCGTGGCGACGTTGCCCGAGACCTGACCGGCCGCGCCGGAGACGCTGCCCACCAGGGTGGCGGTGTCGCCGGTGCTGCGGCCCATCTCGGCGCTGACCGCGCTCAGCTCCTCCGAGGCGGTGGCGACCGAGGCCGCGTTCTGTCCGATCCGGGTCATGCTGGCGCGCAGCGAGGTGACCAGCGCGCGGACGGCGTCGGCCATCTGGCCGACGTTGTCCTCGCCGTCCAGGACGAGCTCCTGGGTGAGGTCGCCGTCGGCGACGATGGAGAGGTAGTTCTTGATCACCTCGACGCGCGCGGCGGTCTCCTCGGCCGCCTCGGCCGTCTCCCGGGCCCGGGCGGCCTCGGCCTCGGCGATCTCCTGCTGCCGGGCCCGCTCGGCCTCGACCCGCTCGCGCTCGGCCCGGGCGCGCTCCTCGGCGAGCTGGCGCTCCTGCTCGATCTCGCGGGCCTGCTGGGCCTGCTCGGCCTCGCGGCGCTCCTGCTCCCGCCGGCGCTCCAGCTCGGCCTCGCGCTCGGCGGCCGCCCACTCCGCGGCGGCCCGCTCCTCGGCAGCCAGCCGATCCTGCTCGGCGCGTACGATCCGCTCCTCCTCGGCCCGGCGGCGGTCCTCATCGCCCGCGTCCAGGGCCTCGATGACCTGGTCGACGGCGACCGAGATCGCCCCGATCTCGTCCTGGCGGGTGTGCTCGACCCGGGTCGTACGGTCGCCCTCGGCGATCGCGCGCAGCGCGGTCACGACCTTGCGCAGCGGGCGGGCCACCGCACGCACCAGCAGCAGGCCGGCGGCGAGGAAGAGGAGCAGACCGGCGACCGAGACGATCAGGGTGATCGAGCGCAGCTCGCTGACCGCGGTGTTGATCGCGACCACCTGGGTGTTGACCAGGTTGTCGGTGAAGTCGTCGGCGTCGTTGAAGAGGCTGTCGATGCTGTCGGCGGCGTTGCCGCTGGCGGAGTTGTTGATCGTGGCCAGTGCCTTGCCCCGCCCGGACTGGCCGGCCCGGTGGATCTGCTCGAGGAAGTAGTGGTACTGCCGGGTGTGGTCGATCAGGTCGGTGACCACCTTGTGCGACGTGCCGACGGTGTCGAGCGCGAGCGCGGCCTGGTACTTCTCCAGCGCGGTCGTGTAGTGCGACTCCGCCACGCCGTACGCCGTGGTCGCGGCGGGATCATCCGCGCTGCCGCCGGCCAGGATGATCGAGGCGTACTGGCCGGTGAAGGCGCGCTCCAGGAGCCACTCCTCGTACCCGGCGTTGATCTTGCTGTTGACCTGAGCGGTGGTCTTGTTCTCCGCGGTGATCCGGACGACGGTGGCGACCTTCCAGGCGCCGACGCCGGCGACGACGGCCAGGGCCACGGTCCCGAGCACGATCATCGCCCAGAGCCGCTGCACGATGGTGACCCGCTTGCGCAGCGGCGTACGCCGGCGCTTCGACTCCTGCACGACCGTGACGGTCTCCTCGGCGCTCGCCTCGACCGTGGGCTCCTCGACGGGCTCGTCGCCGTCCTCTGCCGCGACGATGGCGAGGCCCTCCTCGTCGAGGCCCGTGTCACCGGCCGTGTCGTCGGCGGGGTCGGCCTCCGGGTCGAGGTCGGCCTCGGGCGAGGGCTCCAGCTCCTCCGGGGACGGGGAGAGCGGGTCGTGCACGGCAGTCATGGCCCTGTGATCGGCGCAACACTACGAGAACTGATCCGAAATCGGCTCAGGTACCTACCTTTCCCGGCCGAAAGTTATGCCCTTTGAAGCGATAAGTCGCCGGCCCTGATCGGGGTGCGCATGGCGGCGGTCGGGCCGAACCCGGATAGGTTCATGCCTGTGACCGACCTGCTCGTGGCGCTGCGCCGACCCCGCGTGATGGGGATCGTCAACGTCACCCCGGACTCGTTCAGCGACGGGGGGCGGTTCCTCGCCACCGACGACGCGGTCCACCACGGCCGCCAGCTGCTCGCCGACGGTGCCGACATCCTCGACATCGGCGGTGAGTCGACCCGTCCGGGCGCCACCCGGCCGCTGGTCGCCGAGGAGCTCGCCCGGGTCGTGCCGGTCATCGAGGAGCTCGCCGCCGAGGGCGCCGCGATCTCCGTCGACACCATGCGCGCCGAGGTCGCGCGCGCCGCGATCGACGCCGGTGCCCGGATCGTCAACGACGTCTCCGGCGGGCTCGCCGACCCACGGATCCTCGATGTCGTCGCCGACTCCGAGGCGCTGTACGTGGCGATGCACTGGCGCGCGCACGGCGCGACGATGCAGCAGTTCACCGACTATCCCGACGGCGTGGTCGAGACCGTCCGGGCCGAGCTGACCGCGCGCCTGGACGCCGCGCTGGGCGCCGGCATCGCGGCCGAGCGCCTGGTCCTCGACCCCGGCCTCGGCTTCTCCAAGACCGCCGAGCAGAACTGGGAGCTGCTGCGTGGTCTGGACCGGATCGCCGACCTCGGCCGGCCGGTGCTGGTGGGCGCGAGCCGCAAGGCGTTCCTCGGTGCCCTGCTCGCCGACGAGGAGGGCCGCCCCCGGCCGATCGGGGAGCGGGAGAGCGCGCACACCGCGATCGTCGTCCAGCTGGCCCAGGCCGGGACCTGGTGCCTCCGGGTGCATGACGTACGGGCGGCGCGGGACGCGTGCGCCGTGGTGGAGAAGATGACGGAGGAGCAGCAGCGGTGACGCAGCGACAGATCGACGAACTGGCGATCCACGGCGTGGAGTGCTTCGGGCACCACGGCGTCTTCGACTTCGAGCGGCGTGAGGGCCAGGTCTTCCTGATCGACCTCGTCCTTGGTCTGGACACCTCGCCCGCCGCGGCCTCGGACGACTTGTCAGACACGGTCGACTACGGAAGTCTCGTGGCGCAGGTCAAAGCAGCAGTGGAGCGCGACCCGGTCGACCTGATCGAGACGCTCGCCCAGCGGATCGCGGATGTCTGTCTTTTGGATGACCGTGTTGAATGGGTGCGCGTCACGGTCCACAAGCCGGACGCCCCCATCGACGCGACATTCCGGGATGTCGCGCTGACGATCACGAGAAGGGCAGATGCGTGACCGAGGTACCCAATCCCCACATCATCGACGCCGACACCCTGACCGGCGAGATGCGTCCGATCCGCCGCGTCGTGCTCGCCATCGGATCCAACCTGGGCGACCGGATGGCCAGCCTGCAGGGCGCGGTGTCGGCGCTGGTCGACACCCCTGACGTCTGGGTCACGGCCGTCTCTCCGGTCTACGAGACCGATCCGGTCGACAGCCCCGACCAGGCCGGGCAGTTCCTCAACGCGGTCGTCCTCGCCGACACCACGCTGTCCGCGGCCCGGGTGCTGGACCGGGCGCTGGCGATCGAGGATGCGTACGCCCGCGAGCGCTCCGACATCACCAACGCCCCGCGCACGCTCGACGTCGACGTGATCGTGGTGGGCGACCGGATCAGCGAGGACCCCGAGCTGGTGCTGCCGCATCCGCGGGCGCACGAGCGAGCGTTCGTGCTGCGGCCGTGGGTGGACATCGAGCCGGCCGCGGAGATCCCGGGTCGTGGCCGGATCGTCGAGCTGCTCGCCCAGACCGGCGAGGGTGGCGTCGTACGCCGCGACGACCTCGTCCTCGAAGCAGAGTGACCGAGCCCCGAGAGCGGCTCCGGCCGATCTCGGGCGGGGCGCTCACCGGCTGGGGCGTGGCCGGACTGATCGGCGGCTGGCTGCTGCACCGCGTCTCCGAGTCGTGGTGGGGAACCGCCCCGGTGGTGACCTGGTTCCAGCCGCTCGCGCTGGTGCTGGTCGTCCTCATCATCGGTGGCACCGCCTGGGCCACCCGACGATCGCTGCAGGGCAAGGCGGAGCGGTTGGAGCCGCTGCACGCGGTCAACCGGCTCGTCCTGGGCCGGGCCTGCGCCCTGGTCGGGGCACTGATCGCAGGCGGGTACGCCGGCTATGCGCTCAGCTGGCTCGGCATCGCCGGTGATCCGCTCGCCGGCCAGCGGGTGCTGCGCTCGGCGATCTCGGCGCTGCTGGGTCTGGGCGTCTGCGTCGCAGGACTCCTGCTGGAGCGCGCGTGTCGGGTCCGCGAGGACGGTCCCAAGCCGTAACGTGAAGTCCATGACTTCCCCAGCAGCAACATCCGTCACACGCCGTCGTCAGCGCAGCACGCGACTGACCGTCGCTGTCACGCTGCTCGTCGTGGCGGCCGTGCTGGTCGCGGGCGCGATCCTCGCCCATGCCGTCCTGCCCCTCGTCGGGGCCGGGATCCTCGCCGTCGTCCTGGGTGCCGCTGCCACCCGGATCACCCAGACCGAGCTCCAGGACGCCCGGCGCGAGGCCAACCGCGACCGGGC
>Ga0131853_10008488_pt1 | contig 18734 bp, 10 predicted proteins | sample TergutLab28metaG_FD_92764 | JGI IMG/M metagenome (GOLD analysis project Ga0131853, IMG submission 92764) | Labiotermes labralis P1 segment gut microbial communities from Petit-Saut dam, French Guiana - Lab288 P1 (version 2) (version 2) | ecosystem: Host-associated > Arthropoda: Insects >...
AAAAGAGGGGGTGTGTTCGAGGGGAGTTTCTAGCTTTTGTGGGGGGGGGGGTGTGGGGGGGTGTGGGTTTTTGGGGGGGGGGGGGGGGATGGGCGTAATAGGAATCGACACATACTGAATGGTTAGTGGGATGAAACATATAGATTGATCCGCATTGCGCGTTCATTTTTTTAGTTCTGTGCCATTAACGCATAAACGGCATTATAGCCTGTGACCGGCTGCTGTTCAGTGGCACGCTTCTACTGTCAAACTTTGACAGTAAGTACGCCTTCGAGCTTTTAAAAATGAAAAAGGCGGTAGCTAATTTACGTAATAATAAGAAAAGAGAATTGCGCTCCTCTGGGCTATTAGTAGCAAGTAGTAGTGATTCCTTACCGACGTTTCGGTGTAACCTGTCTGTCCCATCTTCAAGGGTCAAGAATCCTAATAATAGTTCGTAGGATGTTGTAGCCTAGACATGAGATCTCAACCCCAGCGTTACGGTGCGAGTTTGGGTCGGTAGAACCTTCTGGTGGGCCCTATACTCCCAAAATAAGCAGGTGAATTTGATGGCTTAAATGGGGTTTTGAATAAATACTGTTGAGTGGCAAGGCCGGTGTGTCTTAAGATTTTGGGTTGTGTAGGAAGAAGTTGGATAACGTTTGGTCAAGAACCATTGAAAAAGGTTTCTCGACTCCTGCTGTTTGCTGTTTTTCAGATGTGTTTGGAGTCTTGTTACAATCCCCCATTGCATCGCATGTTTTATGCCATAATTAATTCCAAACTCCACATCACAAGCATCGCTACGCGGTTTCCCTGGAGTGCTAGCTGTTGCCACCTACCGTATCATAAGCGGCAAACTAACTCAGACAAGTTAACGAAATTCTTGTAACCAGCAATACGTATAGCATAACATTTATGGCGCGTTCGCCAGCTTTCGTTTAATTATGTCGAAAACCGCAAGACTTACAGAAAAATTTTATTTCACATAAAATATGTATTTCGATTGTCCGTACAACTTTGTTCTACAACATGTCTCGCTGGAATAAATATTTGGCAAGTTAGGTGCGAATGAAGTTAGGAGATACACGCAAAACCTGGTGTAGATGTTATGTAAAGTACATATCGTTGCCCAGTTAAGAGTAACCGGAATGTGTTGACAAATTTTAATGACATTTCTCAGTGTAAAATTTAGTGCATATGTGTTAAATCCACGTGTCTCCACCTTGCAGTCCGCCAGGTTGTATTATGCGGCCAACGGCCACATTTTTAAGTTATGTATATACTATAAAAATTACAGAATAGTTTAGGCGAACCAGCCCACGATAACGGGCCATTTGCCGTAAAAGTTTTGCACGCCCAAGCGTTAATGGTTCTGGAGGCGTTACAAGCGGGCAAACAGACTGATACGCACATTTTTAAACTTTTTCTTGACGAAGTGGGTGGGGGGGGGGGGTGGCGGCCCTGTTTCTCGCGTGGTATGTCACTGTGTTGATTGAGATGCGGTTTCAGATACAGATGCGTTCTGTGGGTACTCCGTCTTTGTGTTCATTTGCTGCACATGCAGATATTTTTTATATACATTACGAACAGCGAATGTAGCTACCACAGTGCGTTGACAGCTGTTATTAACACTTTAAAACCCAGTGGCAAGTGTATGTACCACCTGCTGTAACGTTACGCAACTCTGAATCTTACCCACTTACTGTATTTTTGTGTTTCATACGATTCTCGTGATAAATGCCAATTATTTTTCACAGACAGCGTCTTCACAGATTCCACCTTTGGCTCTAGATCCTGTATATGGCGGCAGTGCGCGCCACCGAAACGTCTTTGACTATTTACCATCCTAGATTTGAGGTGCTTACGGTGGCGTTGATGAAGATAGTCTTCTGGGATGTTTCGCTGTGTCAGCTGCTTGACCCCGACACTTGAGATCATTTCGCTCCACCGAGCCATATGTAACAGTTTACCGTTCTGTGAGGCGTAACTTCCCGGAAGACTTGGATTATCAGCCGCACCGATATGACACCTTGTGATTACCTTCATATTCCATCTTTCTCGAATTCTTCCCTCGACTTCAGGACAACGTCCGTGTTGTGTGCTTTCTGTCCTTCACATCATACAGGAATCATTTATCCGTCACTAATTAGTGTCCAAATCGGACATATTTTCTGTTCAGCTGCTTTCCTGAGTGGCAAAGAGTGGCGCACTTGTAGTGTCTGCCCGTGACTTATTTCAGTGCAGGGCTGGTGAGCCGCACGCGACCCTCGACGGACGTACAGTATTTGCGGCCGTTGGTCATCTGAGGAGTTTCAGTAATACAATTCAACAGAATATGGTAGGTCTACAGAACATAATATGGTAAATTTATTAGCAGAGAAAATGTGTAGAAACTCTTAACTCGTCACTCTTAAGGCAATACACCGTATACCAATCATCCTTTGTGTTTTACCGTGTTTATCTTATGTTGATTGGACCGTGCATCATTGTAATAGTTGAAGAATACAAGACCAACTTGATGTCACTTGGTATTTTATTTCACTTCTTATGTACTCAACATGTTTCGTGTTGCAGGCTAAAGCACTGCTTCAGCCTGCAACACGGACACTATTCAAACCCAGCCGCACCAAATCTCCAACACACAATGAACTGAGAACAAAAAACCCATATGGTAATTCAACAGCACAGTCGCAAGCTCCTGATTAAGGATATATTAATGTCCGAAACATGTTGAGTACGTAAGAAGTGAAATAAAATAGCAAGTGACACCAAGTTGGTCTTTTATTCTTCAACTATTACCGAGTTTAGTTCGGCATACTACCTTGTCATTGAACCGTTCGTTTAGCGTAATTTTTTGTTTGTAAATATCGGCCTTCTGATGAATTCATTCTCCCCTTCTTGGTATATGTATACACACGTGTGGCCTTAAGGCGAATCTTTTACAAATTATGTATCCTTCCTGTGGATTGACGTTGCCCAGCCCTGTGTCAATGGAATGTCGGCATTTAAATACGTTAACTACAGTTTCGAACACACACATCGGTCTGATCTGGTCTGGTATAGTCTGGTGTCGTCCGTTTTGGCGGGTACGTACCCCAGCATATGAGGTGTTAACGCCGGTGAAGATGCATACTGTGTTAATGGATGTAACATGTTTCTGTAGAAGCGAGCGATCCAGAGTCATTTGCACACAGCGAGTCCAGTGAACGTTTGGTGTGGGTAGTGGTGACTGTAAGGGTTGACCGTGACCAGTGGTAGACCTAACGGTAGGTAACCAGCTTACTTTGCAGCCTCACAAGCTGATTAAAGGTGAGGTGGAAATTGCAGTCCTCAGTATTTTCCACGGCGAGAGAACTGTTCATCGCTTTACTCCCAGGGAGGGGCCACCGCTGCTCTGAATAGGTGGCTCGGCCGTTCCCAGCGCCGGTCTTGACACTGTGGAGAAAAAAAGAAATCCCTTGCACCTGCCCGTAACGTAGTGACTGTACCAACTACGTTACCCCGACTCTGCTTGTCGCGTTGGCTGATGTGTTAACGAATTTATATAGTCCTGTGTGTGCATATTATTTTAGTGATGTACTTATTAATAGTGGACCGGATAGCTCAGTCGGTGTGGCGACTGACTACGGGCTGGACGGTCGGGGATCGAATCCCGGTGGGGACGAGTTTTTCCGCCCGTCCAGACCGGCCCTGGTGCCCACCCAGCCTCCTGTAAAGTGGGTCCCGGGTCTTACCCGGGGGTAAAGTGTGCGGCCGGGGCGTGCTGCTGACCACTCACCCCCTTCTAGTGCCGCGATCATGGAAGAGAAGAGCTATACCTCTACCCACCCTCTGGGCCACACAGGGCCTGTAACGGGATCACTTTACCTTTTACTTATTAACAACGATAGAAGCAGAGAAAGTTCATAACCCACTGTATGTCATAACGTTTCGAAGTTGAGCCACGTCCACTGAGATAATCACACACACACTGATCATTCCTGAAATTTTAACCAACATTAAAATAGACATGGTGTACCAAAATAACGTAACAGGTTTTGTCGAAAGCAGCAGATTATAATTATCACGGCTTGTGGGTGAAGTGAAAGTTTGAAGATAAGTCTGGAGGCTTGTGACGAAGGTTATTTAGGTGACACATTTTGGACCCTTTCCATCGTCCTGTTTATAATTAGCATCACACAACGTTTCGGAATTTGGCTTTACTTCCGTCATCATGTCAAAACAAAAACATTATGAAATGAAACCTGGGCTCTTGGTCTGTTGGAATATCCCGATGACGGGAGAGCAGCCAGCTTCCGAAATCTCGTTTGGTTTTAACTAGAAGTAAGACGATGGGAAAAGTTCGATGTATGATGTATGTGTGAGTGTAAGAGCATAGTAGAAACAGAGAAGTGACGTAATTATTCACACAAAAGTCCAATTTACAAAAACAAGGCGGGAGAGGAAAGGGAACTTTGAATAGTAGAAGGGAAGTGGAGTGAAGACCTTCGGTTTATATGTTGATAAGTCTATCAGTTTCGGGAACGTTACCGATCGCCGCAGGCTTTTGCGAGTGTTGGGTAGCAACTGCAACAGTGACTGTAGTCACGGCTACATGGCAGTTTCTAGTCTGACATCAAACGCGCATAGCTTTCGGGCAGGCCAGAATCATTTGAATCACCGCTGCTTCAGATATCGAGTAACTGACAACGACTGAGAATATCAAGTTAAAGTCGCTGCTGTCCGTATAACTGTACATGGATCAGAGTGCTAACCTAAAAATGGACCAGGGGGAGAGAAGAGGTGTGAAGAGTGGAAGAGAAATGAGAACAAGGACGCCTTTCGTCGCCGATTCTATTCAACTTGTAGAGCGAATACCTTGCCAAGGAAGCCCTTGCAGGGTTTGTAGACTTCAGAATAGGAGGTCAAGTAACTCGGAGTGTGATACTTGCAGATGACGTTGCGCTGCTGGCGAAGGAAGTAGCGGTGCTACAGGGCATGATTGAAAGACTGACTGAAATTGGAAGATATTATGGAATGGACGTGAACATGGAAAAAACTAAGGCGTTGAGAATCTTAAGGCAAACATCCCCAATACTGATAGATCACAAGCAACCGGAGAACGTGGTATATTGCAACTATTGGGTAGCTTGTTAACAAATGTTGCTCGATGTACACGTGAAATTAAGTCCAGAATTGTCATGGCAGAAGCAGCATTCAACAAACAGAAGACTCTTGTCACCGGCAAATTGGACTTCAATTTAAGTAAGAAACTGGTGAAGTGCTACATTTGGGGTATTGCTGTGTAATGGACACTTTGGAAAATAATCAGAAATACCTGAAATTATTGAAGTGTGGTGCTTGAGAAGGATGAAGAAGTTCAGTTGGATCAGTCTGGTTAGAAATGAGGAAGTATTACAAAGAGTCAAGGAGGAGAGGAATATTCTATAAACAATAAGAAGAAGGAAGGCTAACTTGATTGGTCACATCGTAAGTCGTAAATGCCTTCTGAAACACGTTGTTGAAGGGAAGATAGAGGGAAGGGTAGAAGTTACAGGAAGACGGGGAACAAGACGTAAGCAGCTACTTAATGAACGCAAGAAATTGGAGGAGGAAGCGCTAGATCGCACTCTGTAGAGAAATCGCTTTGGAGGAGGCTATGAACCTGTCGTAAGACAACAATGAATGAATGAATAAATTAATAAATATCCACATGTCGCCCACCTTTTTTAAGTACCTGCAGACGACACGGAATCATAACCCAGACAATCACAGTACAAAGTAGAAGCTGCTTAATGGTCGGTGGGAGGCACCACTGTCGTGTTTAGGCTACGTGGGTTACAAATGGATAAATATAGTAGGCCTAAGGGTGGTGTGTTTCAAATGCATATGAGTTAACGAGCTCAACACTCACGTAAGTGGCGCAGTATTTGTGTAATGAGGTGCCGTTTATGGCGCATTTTCAACGAATAGTTGCAAAAATACACCTGTTAGTTTCACCGGTCTTGTGTGTCCGTCTGTCAGCATGCAAAATACGATGGCGTTGAATGAATTTGCATTGAATAGGGTAACTTTCATGGGAATTGTACTGGAATTTGTCCGTGAATTGAAACGTAGGTCAAAACTGGACAAGAAGAGCGGCCGTTGTAAATGAAGACGTACACACGTTTCTTTGCGCATGTCGAGTATAAGTTGTTCAGTATTTGTCATAGTGAAAATATTCCGAACGAAACTGAAGAATAAAAAATCAACTAGATGCCACTTGTTATTTTATTATACTTCTTATAGGCTCAACATGTTTCGGGTACTACTATGCCCATCATCAGGAGCTCGCGATTATGATGTTGATTACCACATTGGTCGTTTCGTTCTTGGTTTGCTGTATGTTGCGGGTTAGGTGCGGTTAGGCTGGAGTAGTGTCTGGGCAGCTGCCCGGACACTACTCCATTACCACAATGATGCACGGTCCAATAAACTTCAGATTCCAAACGAAATTTAAGGAGAAAAGATACGCATGGTCCGTGTTCAGTGCTCCTGTCTATAAGTCGTTTGGCTTTTTGTGTAATTGGATGAAAGGGAGCGAACGTGCCGACATTGCTAAGGCATTAATACTATTTTTTTTTTGTTCACATGTTCTACATAATCCCTTTTCAACACACAGAGCACTTATCTCTCTCTTCCACTATCTTGTAGGCGAATGCATATATCATATCTTGATTGCTGAAGTACGGTGTGGTCACGTGTTTCTCCGTGGCGCCATGGGCCGTTCCTGTCACGTTAGCTCTTAGGGACCGTTGATCTCCATTAATTCTGTCACTTCCTTTCCCGTTTCTGAGCCTTTCCCAGTACCTAGACAGTCCGTCCGGCCACCTTCTGTGCCTGCTTGGCAACTGATGCGGTCGTCATGTAGTTTCTGGTAGTGTGAGGTAGTTCCCTACTCTCCTACTCCTGCTCGGCGATTGATGTAACTTCCATTTGGACCCTCTCATGCAGTCTATGAGATCATGCAACATCAGGCCACGCTGCCGACTCGTCCGGAACGTCACAAATTTGGCCACTATCCACAGGACCGCGAACATATCCTTAACATGTTATGGGTTCTTCAGATACGCCATCACCGGCGTGATATCCTAGTCTCGTTATGAGGGTTACTGCTTTAAAATTGTTTGAGCGTGTGACTGCGAAATATGTACATACCGACGAAGAATAATTTTTTGTTCGTAATAACCCTTGTTGGAACACTTACATTAACAGTGCTACATGTATATAGGTTCTAAGTGGGTATTCATAGGAATACGTGAAAACGACCGAACCTGCAGTTAATGGTGACTCATATTCGTAAACGTGTAAGGGCTGCAATGATGAGTAGTGCAGTTTGTTTTTAAACGCATGCAATTATGGAGCCTGAAATAAATTTCGTGAATTAATGAGAACAGGTAATTCGTAGAAGGTACGAAGAACTCGACAGTTTTCTAAATCAGATCGTTCTCGACACACATAGATCTTTACGGACGAAATAAACAGATTATACGTTTAAAATTATCTACAGAAATATGTAGCCAACTGCGTAGTTCACATATCCTATCCACGCTTCTACATTTGTATCTACTACCAAATGTGGATTTGGTTGTGTGTGTCTACGGTTTTTAAATTGTAAAGGTAAAGCTGTCCTTTTACACGCCTCGAAGGCGTATAGGGGGAGTGCAAGTATAGCTTTGCTATTCTTAACCTCGGCATTGGATGGAAACGAGTGGTCAGCCTGACACCTCGGCCGCTTTACTCGCGCGGAAACAGCCGCCGGTATTCATTGAACAGGAAGCTGGAAGGTTTGGAGAAGAGAAAACTCTCTTGCAGCTGTAGGGGTTTTTAATTTTATACACACAAAAATAAAATCGGTGGTTCTGGAAGGTGACAAGCACCTCCACCATGGCAGCCGCCGCCAGCACCACCACCACCACCACCACCACCACCACCACCACCACCGCCGCCGCCGCCGCCGCCTCCACACCGTCTTCGTCGTCATCATCATCATCGTGGTCATACATGGAAATGGCCAGGAATCTCTTATATGTGTTATCTTTCTTTTGTTTGCGGTATAACAGGCGTAGAAGTCCGAGAGGGGAAGTAGAGGTATATGTACTTTTTCTTTAACCTCGGCACTAATTGGGGTGGATGGTTAACGTCACGCCCCGGTCGTTTACCCTCGAGAATGAACCGGTACCCATTGTATTGGAAGCTGAGTGGGTCCCAGGGCCGGTCTGGACGGATGCGGAAAAATCTCTCCTACGGGGATTCGATCCCCGGACAGTCCCAATTAATGACACCGGTGTTTTAGCCTTAAACTTATTATTAATTTTGTTGCCATTTAATGAAGAAACTTGGAACTCACGCTAGACTTTACGAGTACCATCATTGGCCGTGTTTTACCTAAGGGGCTCACACTGGACGATACTGAGGATGCGATAGCGGTTCGATTAACCTACGAAACGACTGTACCCTTCAAACAGGATCGTGCATATTGAAGGTGACGCTGTAACTATATATTCACGAGGGGACGATAAAATGCGATAACGACGTAGCATGCTGTGTCGTCTATCGCTCAGTCGTAAATAAATTGTCACAGATGTATGGTCTGTGTCACAGAAGGCGACAGTACGAGGGGCTTTAGTGTGCTGTGTTAGGTCATGTAAGCATAAGTGAGGAATTGAATATTAAACTTGTAAAGCTTGTTGAGGAATATCCTCTTCTTATGACTGGAGCGATATTGGTTATTCAAGACACGAAAAAAATGGACTAGTGTGTGAAGGCATCAGGAAAGAATTGAATCAACATAATTTATTTTTTAATGTACTCTAACATATTTTAAAACGTTAAGGATGTTTACCCTCATGAGTACTCTTTTAATGTACTCTAACATATTTTAAAACGTTAAGGATGCTTACCCTCATGAGTACTCGAATAATGATTCTCTTGTACTGAAGCAGCGCATGGTGCAAATCGTCTTAGTAGACCGCATTCAATGTGCGAGGTCCGTGTGTATCGTGTCATCTTCGCACTGGCATCGCATTGCAATCGCATCGCAAGTATTGCCCTGTGAGAGAGCGGCCTAACTAAACTTTCTCGTCAGGCTTAGATGTTACCAGCTGAAGTGCCTTCACGAATGTACTGCTGTGCTGCTCTGCATAATGATTCTGGGATTGTATCTTCGCTCTATCCAATTGGAAGTTCCAGAAACTTTCCAGAGGAAGCTGGCCTTTAAACATTTAGACAGTTTCGTGCATTTGCTGCTAATGGGTAATTTATGTGGATCTATTCGCAAACCAACTGCTCTAGCAAATAATACTCTTGCTGTCTTCAGTTTTGTATTTATGCAAGTACAGGAGCTTTTCCCTTTGCCGTCACAGAGCTCCGACCATCTTTGGGTCCAACATGGACTGCCACAATTGATACGGTGGCCTCTTTCTATCTGTGAAACTTGGTGGGGTGAGGGAGCCCCCTAAAGCGGTCTCAGCGCAAAACTGACTTCACTTATGTCGAGCCCTGAGATAGGAATTCGGGGAAACCTTATCTCCACCTTCCTTTTACGTCATCATGACATGATGCTTTAGGCGCAGCGACAAATTGCAATCCTGTGTGGTCCCTGGGGCGTAAAATTGAGGTAGGCCTACGTTGGTGACGACATCTTACATATCGTTGGCAGTTTGCAGTGACGTCAGGGCTAGAAATGTTAAGATTTTGTATGCTGTTTTGTTAACTCTCAGACTGGTGAAGGACACAGCCCATTGCAGCTGCATGCATTGTATTCGTCCAGTCATTGTAATTTGACTATTATCCCGTTCGTAAGAAGAACGTCAAAGGGACAGGATTTGTATAATATGAAATAGTATAATTGTACGTTGTAAGTACGTTTTTGTTGTACGATTCTGTCCAAACGACGTGTTGTTTAAAATGTTTTGGAAGTTTCATCATTTGTGCGGCAAGTGGAGCTCACGTATTGAGTCCGCCAGCATGACCGGCCGCAACGTCAAACGCTCAAAGCGTGCATACCCGAGGCAGATTCTTTGCCACGGCAGTACGGCATGTAGTCTAAACCAACAGGCGGAGTAAGCATACGCGTGGACGATGACAGAACGGCGAACCGGTTCCGTACGTTGTAGAGGCTTGTGTCGCAATGTAGGCTTATGTGTGCGACAGGAACTTGGGTGATTATTTAATAGAATCAGCTCCGCAAAGAAGCTTGTCTGCAGAGCTCAGTGCGTTGCTAGCGTAATCGAAGCGTTTCTGTGTTTCCGTCCTGCTGTATGTCGCTAGTGTTTTTTACGTGCCAGACTTTTGGAGCTTAACCCCGTGTAGGTTTGCAAGTCGACAGGAGCGTTTCGGAGAAAAGTAACGTTTCCGGTAACACTTCTCTCCGAAGCGTCGGTGTCAGCCTGTGAACTTACTTGGTGTCCAAACCCGTACGACCATCTTCTGAAGTACACGGCTGTGAAAGCCGAATAAACCTATATCGTTACTGGCCTTTTGTCTCTGTAAGACGCACTGCGCGACTAATTATGCTCCATAAAATCTTACTTGGTGTTTTGCTACCCTAGAAATTTTCATTTTTAGCAAACCTGCTCCGTCTTAACGTTTGGAAGTCGCAGTGCCGAAGCATAAGTCGAATGCAATTTCATATGTCATTTCGGCTTTCGAGTGTTAGCCGATGGTAATGTGTGTACTTGTATGTACTGTGTTTTTGTATTGTTTGTACTGTGTTTTTGTATTGTTTCGTTTATGTGTATTTATTCTTATTTGTTTTGTCTGTACTAGTGTAAGAACCACTGCCACCGAGTGAAAACTCAATTGCAGGAAATAATAATAATAATAATATGTTCGACACTGTCCGCCGAAGCGCATTGACAGTGAGACACACTGTGTTGTAAACGTCCCTTTGACCATACTTAGCTCCGCACTGATTAACAGTAGACGTGTCCTACGCGGTGCTGTAGTAGTGGCCCAGTGGTACCGGGTATTACGGTGCTAATTTGTTAACAAATATCACACAACATGCCTTGAGGATAGAAGTGAAAATGTGCGTTTGTTGTATTTCAGACTAACTGTCAGTGTTTTGTTTTTGTTGGTAATTTGATTGGGACGATTTTGCTTTAAAGGAATATTTCAGAAAGTTCGTGCAAGCAGTTTGTTGATCCTCCCGTTTCAAATTTTCTATTGTTTATGTTGCGTGGCGTGAGGATCATACGTTAAGTCAGCTCTGCCCTTCGTATGAAGTTCCTATACTGCTATAAATTTACATCGGAAGCATAGTAGCCAATACGACAAACTTTTGTTGTGTTTTGAATATTTGGTAGACAGAATATTGTATCGGGTTTTTTAATTGTTCTTAAGACGACGGCAAGGTCTGTGTTTACGTGCGTACGGACGTCACCGGCAGGTGCTCCATTACTATGACGTCAAGCCCGGCCGGCGGAGGTAGCACTTTGCTATCGATTTGGCGAGCTTGCTGCACGTGCGACGGAACGACCCCATTATATTTGTTCCATATTCCTATCTTCCTTCATGAGCGACCCAAGCACCGCTTCCTTTTTATGTCACGTTTATAACAAACCGCTGTCTTCATTTGTAGCCTTTCAGTTCCCTGCGCTGTGATTCTCTGCCCAATTGGAACACTGTCTTCTGCTAGTAAACCACGAGATGAAAACAGTAATGGTTTCCGAGAAGTGCTCCGGACGCGATGTTCAGTTTGTACATATTAATGTGTACTATCGGTGTTAGTGATGTCAGCTACGATGTAGAGGTTTGCTAGTACTCGGGTGTTTTTTGAGTTGCTTTCATTGTCGAATCTGGGGCTAGTCAGGTCGCTGCTTGAGTTGGTCACACGTGTAGTACGTGACGCAGTTACGCGAAATAATACGGTAGCTTTGACTTCACCCCCTATAAAATAGCTGTCACGAGTTTCTAGTTGTTGCACGGCAGTTGAATTTTGGTTATCAATCAGTTTTTTGCGGTTTTCGATAATTACTCCCTTACTTTCAGCTGTGCTTCTTCTGTGTGACTGCTGACGGTTTCTGGATTATTTCTCCTCGATTCCCTATTTTAAAAAAAGACTTAATTTTTTTAAGATGGTACTCCCCCGTTGTTGTTAACGAATCACAATTATGTAATACATCTAATCAGTCATAAGGTTCGTCATCCCCGTTGTGTTCATAAATAAACTAGATTGGAGTGTATGTACTTTTCTAACACAACTTTATTTGATGGTAGAAATATGTATAGAAATTTACTTTAGATACTGAACTGACAAATTGTGAAAAATCCAATTTGGTATATTAATAGTAAACGTAATAACAAATTGATTAGATCAATGAACCCACTATAACTATAGAAACTATGTTTTATATAAGATTGCACACTGTATATTTATAAGTTAAGTGTATATGTACATATAATTTCTACAGACATAATATAACACCGTAGATCTAACTATATTAACTTAGACGTAACATATAATAGTAGAACACCCGTGTACCCACACCGCCCATCCAACATAACACATGCGAGATATCGTGCCCACCTCACCACTTACCTTCCCACTGTATACAGCTCACATAAGTCGAGTATAGCTGTTTACTTAGTTTTTCGTTCTCAGCCTGAAGATGGCCATTGTCAAGTGCCGAAACATGTAGTTGTTATTTGTGTAGTAAATTCCTATAAATACCTTTACCATCAAATAAAGTTGTGTTAGACAAGTACATACACTCCGGTCTAGTTTATCTAATCAGTCACTCGCAACACAGCTTTTATCAGTTTAAATTGATAGACTGCAGAGTCAAGGAGGACAGCGTTACTAGATTTGAGGTTCTTAGAGTGTTGTTGATGTGTTTCGGGGCTTCTGGGATGTTAACACCTCTTCGACTGTTAAGTAGTGACCGACATTTCGAAGTATCTTAGTTCCTTCATCCTCAGTGTCAGGCAGCCGGGCTTGTATGTTCGCACCTTACCGCACCGTAATAAAATTTCCAGTGTATTTCTTGCACTGCTACGCATGGCCTGACCTGTTGGCCTGGGAAAGGGGGATACCTTTGGGTGGATAGGTCGTACAGCCGCGATCGTTACTGCCATTACTGACACTATTGTGTTCACTGCAGCAGCGTAATGTTCTGTACAGACACAGTGATTCGGTGGGTTTGTCTGCTCTTGCAAAGGAAATGGAAATTAAGTGACGAAATTTTCATGATTGTGCGCTCAACTAGAGTCGATCCAGATGTTCTGTCTTACGGAGAAGGGAGAAGAAGGTAGTGAACTTGACAAGACTGTGATTGTCCAACCACCCAGTCAGATTTAAGGCACAGCGGTTGTCGTGTATCTGCGCTACGCGGTTTTCTTCTCCTAAGCCATTCAGTCAGCTTGGTCCAAATTTGTTTCAGGACCTTCCGTGCTCACGAAATTGCATGCGCAGCTGACCCTAGAGACGGAGATTACAGTTATCAGGAATTAAAGGGGCGTCATCTAACGTGGCACACGCTGCATTGCGCTGGGGCAGATGGCATGTCAGGCTTGTATATTATGCCTTGCCGATGTACAGAAATAAACGAAACGATTTTAAATAGCTTTACTGTCATAGATATTTCGGCTAGAGAATGGCATTGCACAAGATGTCGGAAAGTTAAGGTGGGACATGAATAACACTCTCTTCTGGGGTGTGACGCCGTGTAGTTTGGCAGATAATTACACAGACAAATTATATGGTGTCACGTCCGAGAACGTAATAATCTCCGTAATTCAATCGCCCTGAGAACCTCAGATCTCCCAAGCAAATGTGTGCGTTACGCAACGCAACGCTTTTGTTTAATTGCTCTGAAAAAACGCAGTATCTGTGCAGCCTTCATTCAGAACATTTTTCGCTGTGGTAAATATGTCGCTACGTACGCTCGGGATGGACGCAAAAGTGTACGCAGGCTTTCGTGTACGTAATCTATTGAGTTGTGGTTCGTTCTTTGCATGAATTCTTTCCGAGTGTAGCATTAGGTTTCTGCGGAGCGCAGATTCCTTAACATATACCCATTTACATCGATCTGTTGTCTCATATTGCTACTCACATTGCAACAGTACTGCCATATCTCAATCGTTACAGTCCTCCTTCTGTACTCCAAGTTTCTTTGTTTCATTTTCTGTTTCCAGGCGACTTCAAACAAGGGCTTCCCCTTACTGGCTGTGTTTTTTCATGCTTATCTAATTTTAAATAAATATTTTCCAATGTTATTAATTTATATACGATGTCTTGCGGTTTTCCAATTTGAAGCAAAATTTCATTGTGCCAAGAAGTTTAAGAAAATACGGCAACCAATATTCTGATGACGAAAACTGTTTTGAAGCTTCTGTGTATAGGCCTACATGGCACATGTATTTTCTGCAACATGTTTCCTTTGTTCCACTTGACCATCATCAGATAGAAAACACGAATACGTAGATGGAAAAGTGTTCTGTGGAAGAGACCTCTCATTCCTATTCTTTGTGAAGGAGAGGTCTCTTATATGATATATTTTTTAAACTGCAATTGGGTTGACATCTGGTGGCAATAGTACAGTACACATTTACACACAAACAATACATAGAACAACACAATTAACTAATTGGTAAGAGTGCGGGCCGTGCCCCGTCTTTGCGAGTTATACCCTGGCATTTGCCTTACAACTGAGGAAAAAGCACGGAAAAACCTGTCAGCTCGGAAAGACCTCAGTCTTTCATAGCATACTTTTCCGATTATGTACTTGTGCTTTATACCTGAAGTTGGTCACGTGGAACGATCGAAGCATGTTGTAGAAAAGTAAATAAATGAACATAATGTGTTCAGATGTTGTGTTTGTGTGGATGTACAGCGACACAGATTAACTGGCACAACGGGATGATGTTGCCTAAATTTAAAAGAGGTGGAAACTGACTGGGCTGTAGGAAGGATGGTGCCTTACCTCCTAGCCATAGCGCCGTGACCATTCACATCCCGGTTGGCCTTGCGGTGCACGGTGATTGGGTTGTGTAATAATTGGATTAAATACGATTCAGTTCCTTAATGTGCTGGCACTGCAGCCATAAGGCGAATTACAGAGATAGTACAGGAATATGGCAGAAATACACGAATAACACAGTACGTGAAAACTCACAGAAAAGAAACAAGGCACGTCCGTACTGGTACACTGCCACCGCGATGATGATGATGATGATGATGGTGGTGGTGGTGGTGGTGGTGGTGGTGATGATAATAATAATAATAATAATATATCGGTATAAGTAGCCCTATAAGATAAATGAGGCAGTTAAATTATTTCGGTTTATAATCTGAATACAATTGTAATGACCTGAAGCATTATTTTACGCCTGACTGCCTCACGGTGTAGAACGTGTGTTGAATACGTAAACACGCGGACCGTTCTTGTGCTGAACATTTCATTTCGAAATTATCACTGTTTATTATGAAAATATAATTTAAGTGTAATGCTAAGGTATACTTGAAAAAACGGAGTGTGTTGTGCTTCAGGAGAGTTAATTTGTGATGAGGTGGGCTGAAATGAGCCATTTCCGCTTATATTAAAGGATTTTTTTTTTCAATTTTTCTCCTTTAAAAACAACGTTAATGTACTAACACTGGCTTTGCAACGGTTTTTTGTTATGTCATTCCGTTGAATGGGTAGATAAACGTAGCTAATAACGTAGAGGCAATATGCCAGATTTACGAGTATTAATTAAAATTTAATGTAGTTTAAATACTGACGTGACGATCTAAATTCACAGACGTCCCGTTAACATTGTACAGTAAACCTACTCATTTCCGCAACACCTTATTTCATAGTACCGCACTCTAAATTTGCCATGGTCTTAGATAAGGGCTCCAGAGATAGTTTCACCAGTTCCTATTAGTTGAGTAATTAACGGAGTGTAGTACCGCGAGATAAGGTAGGAGTGTGTCACGAAATTGTAGGGTCACCCCTTATAGTGTAGGTGTACTTATTACTCTCATTGTCGAGAGATATAGGCTAACAGACTAACTAAATTCATGTAGTAGAATTCTTCTTGATAAGGTAATAATTCTTCAGCTAATCGGGAAAATTCCCACATTTCATGGAACTCGAAGGCTCGTTACCGTAATCAAAAGAACCATCACATGTCCTTTTTCTGAGTCGGATGAATCCAGTCCACGCCCTCCCATCCTGTTTCTTTAAGATCCAGTGTAATATTCTCCCGTTTACAAATAGGTCTTCAAAGTGGTCTCTTTACTTCAGGTTTCCCCGCAGAATCATTTACGCAGTATTTATTCTCTTTCTTTACCCATGCGTGCCACATGTCCCTCCCATTTAAATCTCATAATTTGATCAGTCCAGTATTCCGTGGGTGATAAAATCAACAACCATTATTATTATTATTATTATTATATGAATTTTAAATTATTCGGAGTGGCGAGTAAGTTTTCATTTTTGAACCATTTTCTTGGTGTAAACTAAATATAACGTCAAAGACTGAACTGAAACTTATGGACAATGCGACTATAGTTTGGTTCGTATCGATTAACCAGAGCTGCCCATAATGTTTGTCTTATATCCTAATATCTGCTTTAAATATGAAAATTAGTATGAAAAAATTCGAATGGAAGGAAATACCAATGCTGTCTGTTACAGATTCGTTTTATTGGAGACATTTATTTTACTGTGTTCAATTTTTTTTGGATGCGGATAATGGCAGTCTTCAGCACTTATGGTAGGGATCCATGGGAAAATTCACAGAAAGAAATGTATTAATTTATTTTGAATTACATTTAAAATTTTTGGGATGTTTTTCTTCATTTAAATAAAAAAAAAAACTTAAATGTTACGTCGCCGTGATTAAGCACCGCCCGAAGACGTACTTCGGAGTGGAGGTGTAGCTTCCCTCACTTCTAATGTTGGCACCACATGTATGAGGTGTCTGAAAGGCCTCACATCCCGGCTGCTTTAAGCCCCGAGAAACATGGCGGTTGAGGTTTTCGGAGCGGACAGGTTTGTACTCGGTATGAATTTTAATTCAAAGAGGTCGTGGGTCGTGTAGCTGCATGGTGCATCAGCGGGAGAGACGCAAGCGACGGGAGAAGACAAACCGTGCAGTTCAGTGGGGCACTGGAATCACCACACTGTAACACAGTTTTCCCATTGTTTATTTCTTTGGTTATTGTGTTTCTCATACCCACCACAGTTCTTCTGGTTAACACCAGCGTCGGTTACTGCTAGCATGAGAACTTTCAACTGCAAAAAAAAAAAACTGCGTTTGTTTCCTTTGGCGGCTGTTACCGTAAGTCACAGGGTTCAGATAATTCCGCAAATCGCAGCCAGTAGGAATGTCATTTAGAGCGTGATCCCGTGACGTAGAGGCGTACATTGTTGTTACAGTGTATATCAGATTTCAACTGTGAAGGACGTGGACTATTGGTATGTCCTGTTTTATTTGTGTAGTGGGCTATAGATATTTTTATTTTACTTTCCATTTCGTGTGCTATAGATAGTTTATGTTGAATCTAGTTTAATTTTAACGTCCTGGTTATGTAATTTATTTTACTTTTCACTTCGTGAGCTATAGATATTTTTTGTCTGAATTATTCTGATTTTCATTTTGCGGGATATAGATATTTTCTATTTCATTAATTTTAATATTCAGTTTGTTGGGTGTATTTATTTATTTGGTTGATTTATTTAATTTTAATGTCGCGGGCTATAGATATTTTGTTGATTTATTTTGATTTTCCCTTCACGGGCTATTGATATTTTCTGTTTGATTTATTTTGATTTTAACCTCGTGAGCTATAGAGATATTGACTTATTTTAATTTTAACTTTTTATTTGATTTTCCGCCATTACTTTTACTCAATATTTACCCTTCTTATCGGTTTGTTTGTCAAACTTCCAAGCCGCGAGGCTTGTACGTAGTACGATCGCGCTGTTACCTGCTTCATTTTACTAGACGACGTAAAACTGGCAACAAATTGTTTCCATCCTAAATGTAAGTAATTGTAAAAATTTCACGTAGATTTTATGAAATCTCATTAACAATATTTTGGATATTTGTTCTACTTTGTTGCTTAGTAGTGTAAAAACGATGTTTCAATTGCTGACGTTATGCACTGTATTATTGCCAGTATTTTCATCACGTAGAGAAACTGTGGTAAAGCATGCGAACTCTCAGAATAAAAGGTAACTCGGCCAGGAATTGAAACGGGTGCTTTCGGAATACAAGTCTTAGACCTTTACTACTGTAGTGACTCGACTGCAGGCTGTAATGTTACTTGCACGGTTCCATCGGTGTGAGCGTTACTTCATGCAGTAAATCAGACATTCGAAGCAATGGTTGTTCCCTGTGTCGAGTGAAACGTAAGTGCAGGAAAGATTGTTCCTCCCACTGTGGATGTTGTACTAAGGTATTAGAGCCTAACAAAGCAGCGGTACGTGTTGCGTTAGCAATTATTGGTATTTAGAAAGTACGCGAACACTCTAAAACGTATATTTATTTTTCAACTACGAGGTCTGTCATGTTTGCGAACCACCGAAAATGCAATCTTTGTTCAGTACGGACAAATATTGCGTTTCCGTACACAAAATGTATTATTATTATTATTATTATTATTATTCAATATGTATGTCTCCTGTCACAGGCATTTCTTCCTGGTATTTCTCTTGAACCAGCGGTGATCCCCACCGCTCAGGCTTCAAGCTTCACATTGCAGTACTTTCCGTATTATGTGTGATGTTCCAAGTATA
>Ga0131853_10008489_pt1 | contig 18734 bp, 15 predicted proteins | sample TergutLab28metaG_FD_92764 | JGI IMG/M metagenome (GOLD analysis project Ga0131853, IMG submission 92764) | Labiotermes labralis P1 segment gut microbial communities from Petit-Saut dam, French Guiana - Lab288 P1 (version 2) (version 2) | ecosystem: Host-associated > Arthropoda: Insects >...
CGGCCACCAAGTTAAGTTTGTGCCTTTTCAGCTGCGGCAAGAGGGTCTGGGCCAGGGGCAGGGTGTCGATGGCGGTTTTGTCCAGAGGGATTCCCACCCGTTGGGCCGTAGCGTTGAGAAAACCCATATCAAAGGGTGCGTTATGGGCCGCCAGAGGACTGTCGCCGACGAAGGCCAGGAAAGCCTCCAAAGCCTCTCGTGGTTGGGGCGCGCTTGCCACGTCCGCGTCTGTGATGCCGGTGATCTCTGTGATTCTGGGAGGGATAGGCCTCCCGGGGTTGACGAAAGTCTGGAAGATTTCCAAAATCTCGCCGCCTCGGAAGCGGACGGCCCCGATCTCTGTAATGGCTTCCTGCTGAGGGTGAAGGCCCGTGGTTTCCAAGTCAAAGGCGACGAATTCGCCGTGGTTGTCGCAATCGTCGAAAAAGTAGCCCTCCAGCCCAAAGATGACCTGGATGCCGTGCTTCTTTCCGGCCTTATAGGCATCGGGGAAGCTGTGGGCCACCCCGTGGTCGGTGATGGCAATGGCCGGATGGCCCCAGCGGGCGGCCACGGCCACGGCCTCCTCCGGTTTCGTCAAACCGTCCAGCTGGGACATGTTGGTGTGGAGATGGAGCTCTACCCGCTTTTCTTCGGCATGATCCTCCCGCAAAGGCGCTTCGCCCACGGTGATGTCCATAGGCTCCAGGCTCAAGTCGCCGTCGTAGCGGTTGAAGTTCACATTGCCCCGGACGTGGAGATACATTCCATTTTTGATTCGGCTGCAAAGGGCCTCGCCTTCTTTCGCGTCGGGGAAAAATTTGGAGACCCGGAGGCTGTTGGTATAGTCTGTGATGCAAAAATTCAGCACCCAGGCGTTTCGCTTTTCCAGATACCGATGCTCGGCCTGAAAGACTTCTCCCGCCACATGGATTTTGCCGGATTCCAGCGTGACAGTGCTCATAGGGGCAGGGGTTCCCTTCACCGGGCGGCCGCAGAACGTTTCGCCGGTTTTGCTCTCGCTGTTGACCTTTTGCCCGCTGCTGCCGGAACTGCCAGTACCGCCGGAGGGAGCTGCTGTCGGAAGATTTGCCAGAATCCGGACGCTCTTTAGACCATAGGCAAGGGACAACTCCCGCTCAATGGCGGAGATCTCCACCGGGGCTACGGTTCCCTTGAACGAGACAGTGACCTCCATATGGAGGCGCTCTCGCTCAATGATCACCGACGGGACGAGGGCATCCGTGAGGAGCGCCCTCTGCCAGGGCTCTTCGCGGCAGCAGTCAAACATATCATAAAAGGGATGTGCTTTGCTCATGCTTTGCTCTCCATGATTCAATGCGTATGTATCGTTGACGGGCGAACACAGTTCGCCCCTACAGCGTGACCGAGGCGTTTATGTAGGGGCGAATTGTGTTCGCCCGTTGCCTAGGTTTCTGTAACCAACATCATCAAGGCATCCACCAGCTCGTCCATCGGCACTTTGCCGACGATTTCGCCGTGGCGGAATAACAGTCCCTCGCCTTTCCCGCCTGCGATGCCGAAGTCGGCGGCGGACGCCTCGCCAGGCCCGTTGACGGCGCAGCCCATGACGGCGACGGTGATTTTGCGATCCATCCCCTCCAGCCGCCGCTCCACCTCTTCCGCAAGAGGGATGAGGTCGATCTGGCAGCGGCCGCAGGTGGGACAGGAGACGATGTCGGGTCCGAAGCGGCGCAGACCCACGCTTTGCAAGATGGCCTTCGCGGCCCGAATCTCCTCTACCGGATCGTCTGTTAGAGAGACCCTGATGGTATCGCCGATGCCGTCCAGAAGCAGACTGCCGATGCCAATGGCGCTTTTCACCGTGCCCATGTAGGTCGTGCCAGCCTCGGTGACGCCCAGATGGAGGGGATAGCCTGTCCGCCGGTGGAGCAAGCGGTAAGCGGCAACTGTATCGGGTACGCTGGAGCTCTTCACGGAGAGGCAGATGTTGTCAAAATCAAAGCGGTTGAGAAGCGCGATGTGACCCAGGGCGCTCTCCACCATGGCTTCCGGCGTATGGCCGAATGTTGCCACGATATCACGCTCCAGCGACCCCCCGTTGACGCCGATGCGGATGGGGAGTCCTTTCCGGGCGCAGGCCTCCGCCACTTGCCGGACTCGGTCCGGGTCGCCAATGTTGCCGGGGTTGATCCGAATCTTGTCCGCCCCCGCAGCGACGGCTTCTAAGGCCAAACGGTAGTCGAAGTGGATATCCGCTACCAAGGGGAGAGATACCTGCTCCCGGATCTGCCCAAATGCTCTTGCCGCGTTCATGTCCGGTACGGCCAAACGCACAATCTCACAGCCAGCCGCCTCTAAACGGCGGATTTGGGATAGGGTGGCCGCCACATCGTCTGTCTGGGTGTTGGTCATGGATTGAATAACAATAGGGGCGCCGCCACCCACAGTGACGCCGCCCACGGTGATGGTTTTTCGCTGCACGCCTGTTCTCCTTCTTTTCACATTTCGCCCCACCTTCGGCAGGGCGAAATGCAACATTATCTGCCTGCGATTCGGATGATGTCGTTCAAGACGATGAAAATCATGAAGCCAAAGAGCAGCAGCAAGCCTGCCGTGTTGAGATAGTTCTCGTACTTGGGGTCCAACTTCCGTCGGGTGACTTTTTCGATGCCGGTAGAGACCACTGCCAGGAAAATCCGCCCCCCGTCCAGCCCGGGGATGGGGACGAGGTTGATAACGGCCACGCTGATGGAGATGAGAGCCGCCAGCATCGCCAAGCGCATGGCGGCAAGCCCCGCCGTATCCGCCGTGGTGCCGGCTTGATGCATGATGTCCACAATGCCCACCACGCTGGAGATATCCTCCACGCCAGCCTGGCCCGAGGCTAAAAGCCGGATGGTCAGTGGGAGTTGGCGCGTGAAATCTCGCAGGTCGTTAAAGGCGTAGGCCACCCGGTCGGAAAAGGTGGGATATTGGTTCACATCGAAATAAAAGCCGAAGCGGGGCGTGTCAGATCCTTCAAAGATCTGCCGCTGAAGGGGCAGGTTGTTCAAAGCCACCTGCTGCCCGTCCCGAATGACCACGATATCCACGGTGTCGCCTTCGGATAAGTGCAGGAGCAGGCCGATGTTGGAGTTTTGATAGACCCGAATCCCATCGATGCGGTGAAATCTGTCACCTGCGAGAAAGCCCTGCTCTCCTTCCAGAGGAAAACCGTCCGCGAAGCCGGTAAGGGTCGTGGTGGTAAGGCCCGGGAGGGCGCTGGCCAGGAGGACGAGCACCAGAAAGCCGGAGGCAATGTTCAAAACAGAACCGGAGGCGAAGATGATGATCCGCTGCCAGAGGGGCTTTGTAAAAAGGCTCTTCTCCCCTTGCACTTCGTTGTCGTCCCCGTCTAAGGTGCAGAAGCCGCCCACAGGGATGGCGCGGAGGGTGTACAGAGTCTCTTTGCCTTGTTTTTGCAATACTTTCGGGCCCATGCCGATGGCAAATTCCGGCACGCCGACCCGAAAGGCCTTGGCCGCAATATAGTGGCCGAATTCATGGATGGCGATAATGACGCCGAAGATGAGGAGGGAGATGAGGATATACATGAAAAATCCTTTCGGGGTGGATTGTAGGGGCGAACTGTGTTCGCCCGCCGGTTCATAATGTGCCCAGAGCACGGGCGAACACAGTTCGCCCCTACAAAGTAGGATATGCCGTCCGGGAGAATCTTAGCCCTGCAAAAACACCGGGAGCCAGAAGATGAGGGCGGTGATGAAGGGGGCCAGGAGGATCATACTGTCAAAACGATCCAGCATTCCGCCGTGGCCGGGGAGGATGTGGCCGAAGTCTTTTATGCCGTATTCCCGTTTGATGAAGGAAAAGGCCAAATCGCCCAGCTGGGTCACGGCGCTGCCGAAAACGCTGTAGAGGAGCACGGCCAAGAGGCTGTATTCGGCGTCGAAGGCGAGCACCATGACGAAGCTGAAAATAAGCATGAGGAAAAAGGTCGCCGCAAAGGCGCCGAGACTGCCCTCTAAGGTCTTTTTGGGGCTGATCTTCTCAATGAGCTTATGCCGTCCAAAGGCCCGGCCGCCGAAATACCCTCCCGCGTCGGAGACAAAAGCGATGGCGATGGGGATGAGGACATAGACCCGCCCGTCAAAGAAGGGGCCGATTACGCCATAGAACTGGCCAGCCGGGATAGCCCGCAAGATGGCAAGGGTGCCCAGAAACAAGGGAATGACGGCACCCCCGAAAAAGCTGAGGCATACGTGAGAAAAAGGGATGGACCGGCTCGTCTCATAGGCCAGCATGGCCTCGACGAAGAGGATAAGGAGCAGAAGGAGCGCGATGAAAATGCCGCCCATTTCGGAGAAACTCAGAAACAGCGGGATCGAAAAGGCGGATCCGGCACAAGTGGCAAGGATGCGCCTGTTGGAGGCAACGCGGGTGGCGGTGATAAATTCCACGGCGCAAACTGCTGCCACCAGACCTGTGGCGATGCCAAAAGCCCAAGGGGGAAGGAAAAAAATCACCGCAAGTAATGCGGGGATACCAACTGCTGCTACATAAAGTCTTGTTCTCATATCGGAGTTCCCTTCTGATCGCTTGTGGGGGCGGCCATTGGCCGTCCGTCTCCAAGACTGTAGTCCGCCAAACGGGCGGCCAATGGCCGCCCCTACAATCTTGTATTACAGGCCGCCGTATCGTCTCTCTCTCTGCTGAAAGGCGATGATGGCCCGATCCAGCGCCTCCGGGCCAAAGTCAGGCCAGAGGGTGTCGGAGAAGTAAAATTCGCTGTAGGCCGATTGCCAGAGCAAAAAGTTAGAGAGCCGCATCTCCCCGGAAGGACGGATAACCAGATCCGGGTCCGGGATCCCGGCGGAATAGAGATAGGTGGAAAAACTATCCTCTGTGAGGAGAGGGGCCCGCCCCTGTGCATAGTCTTCGGCGTAGCGCTTTACGGCCCGCAGAATCTCGTCCCGGCCGCCATAGTTGAAGCAGATGTTGACTTGCACGCCAGAAAATCGTGCAGAGATCGCCTCCGTCTCGGCGATGAGGGCCTGGAGGCTTTCGGAGAGGATGGTGGTGTCGCCGAAAAACTTCAATTTCACACGATCTCGCTCCATCTGGGCGATGGCCTCTCGGAGGTACTTTTCCAGGAGTTTCATGATGGCCGCCACCTCGTCGGGAGGACGCTTCCAGTTCTCCGTGGAAAAGGCGTAGACGGTCAGGTATTCGATGCCGATGTTTTTGCAATGCGTGGCGACTGCGCGAAAGTTTTCCGCGCCGGCGGCATGGCCCGCTGTCCGGGGGAGGCTGCGTTCTTTGGCCCAGCGCCCATTGCCGTCCATGATGAGGGCGATATGGCGGGGGAGTCCGGTTTTTATGCCGGAAACCTCTGCCGTCTCGCCCTGTTTTTCCGTATGACGTGCCGCTCGCCAGTTGAATAAACCCATGATTGCCCTCCGCGATGACTAGCTGTGAAGGCGGGAGAACCGAAGTCGGTCTCTCCCGCCTCTATTTGCGAAATGGGATCCTAGGGCTTAGATTGCGGAGAGTTCTTTTTCCTTTTTTGCCGTGAGGTTGTCTACCTCGGCGACGTATTTGTCCGTCAGCTTTTGCAGATCCTTTTCGGCATTAGACAGATCATCTTCTGTGATGGCGGCGGCTTTTTGTTGCTTTTTAAACGCATCCACTGCGTCTCTCCGGATATTGCGGATGGCCACCTTGCAGTCTTCGCCGTATTTTTTTACCTGCTTTGCCAGGTCTTTCCGGCGCTCTTCCGTCAACTGGGGGAAGCCCAGGCGGATAACTTTGCCGTCGTTGGTGGGGTTGATGCCCAGGTCAGAGGTCTGAATGGCCTTTTCAATCGCGCCCAAAACGGTGGCATCCCAAGGAGTGATGGTCAGGGTTCTGGGATCCGGCGAGGCGATAGCCGCCACTTGCTGGATGGGTGTCGGGGTCCCGTAGTACAGGACGGAGATCTGGTCTAAGATCGCGGCGTTGGCTTTACCTGCCCGCACGGAATTGAACTGGCCCTCCAACACGGAGATGGATTTTTGCATTTTGTCTTCGTATTCTTTATAATCACTCATGGCTTCTGCTCCTTTCTAGCGTCTCACAGTTGTGCCGATCTGTTCGCCCTGAATCACTCTGTAAATATTCCAAGGATCCTCTAGGGCAAAGAGAATCACCGGGATGTTGTTGTCCATGGACAGGCTGGTGGCGGTGGAGTCCATGACTTCTAGGTGTTGGGCCAAGATATCGTCGTAGGTGATGGAGTCGTATTTGACGGCATCGGGGTCTAAGTTGGGATCCGCATTGTAGACCCCATCTACGTTTTTGGCGAGAAGGATGACATCCGCGTTGATCTCCGCGGCCCGGAGAACTGCCGCCGTGTCTGTGGAAAAATAAGGGTTGCCCGTGCCGCAAGCAAAGATGACCACGCGGCCTCTACGCAGATGTTTATCCGCTTTGAGGCGAATATAGGGTTCGGCGATGGCTCTGATCTCAAGGGCGGTCTGGACGCGGACATCAACGCCGGTCTGCTCTAAGACATCGGCTAAAGCCAGGCTGTTCATGACAGTGGCCAGCATTCCCATGTGGTCAGCCCGGGTTCGTTCCATTTTGCCGCCGCCGTCTTTCACGCCGCGCCAGAAGTTGCCGCCGCCGACTACAATGCCCACTTGAACACCCTGCTCTACGCAGGCTTTGATGACTTCTGAGACGGCACGCATCTTGTCAAAATCCAATCCGAACCGCTGTTCGCCCCCCAGGGCCTCACCCGAAAGTTTGATCAGGACACGCTTATAAGTTGGTTGCTCCATCCACTTACTCCCCACCGTGTTTTAAGTATTTTCTCTCCCATTTTAAACCATTCTTCGTCTCTTGGAAAGGGGTTTGAAAAATTTTCCCCTTCATCGCTTCCAAAATTTCCCTGCATAAGGAGGCTCTTTTTTTCGTAGATTAATAGGGACAACCCTAGATTGCCGGAGCAATCAGAAAGCCGGAGGCGTGCCGCCAATGGAAGACAAGAAGAAATTGACCATTGATCTCACGGTGGTGTATCTGTTCAACCTGGCAATCATCCTATTGACCCAGCTGGGCTAGGGGAAAATCTCCGCCGTGGGCAGAGTAAGCGGTGAAAGCCGCGCGAAAGGAATAGACTTCAAGTATGATTATGGATAGAATCGCGCTCGTTCTGCTGATTGTGGGCGGGCTGAATTGGGGCAGTGTGGGCATTTTTGGCTTTGACATCGTGGCCGCCTTATTCGGTGGACAAGTGGGCGGTGTGAGTCGGGTGATCTACGCCCTGGTGGGCCTTGCCGCCCTGTGGTGCATCTCTCTGCTCTTTCGGGAGCGGGATGCGGTCAACGAGCGCATGTAAGCGCCAGAACTTGCTTCTCCGCCTACGTGTCGAGCCCTCTTTTATGCGAAAAATGACTCGCAGAAAGAGGGCTCGTTTGGCATATGCAGAGAGCTACTGAATATTTGCAAAGGAATCTTGCGGTGTGAATGTGGATAACTCTGTGGATAATGTGTGAAACTCCATGAATTGCAAGAGGGTATCTTCGGGAAACAGAAGGAGCGGTATGCGGTATGCGGTGCATAATTGAGAATAGAGTGCAAAGGGAGAAAATTGGTTGATTTTCGTAGGGGCAGACCTTGTGTCTGCCCTAGGTAATACAGGGCAGACACAAGGTCTGCCCCTACAAGTGCCAACGCAATTGGCCACTCCCGAAAACAAAATCTCCTTTACAAAGCGTGAGTGACTGTGCTATACTGCATTATATCGTTAGACAAACTACATATTGTTCGCGAGGAAAATGCAGGATATTATGATTCAGTAGCCACGGCAATTGATTCGTAAAGGAGAGGGAGATATGTCCGAATTCATTATTATTGCCAACAACACCTGTGACCTGCCGGAGGATATCCTTCAAAGCTTAGACATCGCCATGTTACCCCTGGGCATTAACATCGGGGAGGAGAGTTACAAAGAAATATCCTCCAAGGTGTTTTATCAAAAGCTCCGCGAGGGGGCGATGCCCACCACCAACGCGGCCAACCTTGGCGAATACATTGATCTCTACGAGCCGGCGCTTCAGGCGGGAAAAGACGTGCTCAATCTGGTTTTTTCCTCCGGTCTCTCCATGACCTATAGCGCCGCCCAGATGGCGGCCCAGGAATTGGCTGGCAAATACCCTGACAGGAAAATTTATGTAGTGGACACGATGGCCGCCTCCTTGGGTGAGGGGCTGTTGATCCGGGGCGCTGCGGAGATGCGGGCCGCTGGGAAGAGCATTGACGAAGTTCGGGACTGGGCGGAAGAGACCAAGGGAAAACTGCTTCAGTATTTTACCGTCAATGACCTAGGCCATTTAAAAAGAGGCGGCCGAATCTCTGCCGCTCAGGCCCTTGTGGGCGGAATGTTGGGTGTGAAGCCTATTTTGAAGGTCAATCAAACAGGGCATTTGGAGGCTTTGGAAAAGGTGCGTGGCCGGCAGGCGGCGCTTCTGCGGATTTTGGATATCTTCAAGGAAAAAGCTGTGGATGTTGCAAATCAGACAATCTACATCAGCCACGGAGACTGTGAAGACGAGGCAAAGTGGCTGGCAGGGCAATTCAAAGAGCAACTGGGCGTAAATAATGTGATCATCAGCTTTTTGGGGCCTGTCATCGGTTCCCATACGGGTGCCGGAATCATTGCCGTGTTCGGGGTCGGAGAGGGTCAGTGAGACATCAGAGAGAGTTTCCCGCAAGATTATGGAAACAGCTACATCCTCCGCCTCTGGCGGGGGATGTTTCAAATCGTTCGATAAATGGAGATCGTGTATCCTAGCCAGCGGTGGGGATGCTTCAAATCCCTCGATGTTGCGGGTGAAAAATATTGCTTGTGTTTGGGCAATAACTGTGGTAGAATATTTTTCGCAGGCAACCAGCCTGTATTTGCACGGGCCTTTAGCTCAGTTGGTTAGAGCATCCGGCTCATAACCGGACGGTCCTGGGTTCAAGTCCCCGAAGGCCCACCAAGTTTTAACCCTTCCCGCTCGCAAAGCCTTTGATCTTAGCCCCACCGGAGGTCAGGGGGTTCCCAAAAGGGGGACTGATCCCCCTTTTGAATCGCGTGTGAGCGAAGCGAGCTTATAGTATTTCCCGCAGGAAATACTCGCGATTCAGGGGTATAGCTCAGCTGGTAGAGCAGCGGTCTCCAAAACCGCGTGCCGAGGGTTCGAATCCTTCTGCCCCTGCCAGAGAAAACGCTACAACCGTAATGGTTGTAGCGTTTTTTGTTTTTGGAGGTTTAGGCGAAAAGTGTGCCGTGTTCAAGAAATGTTCAAGAGGGCATCTTGAGCGGCGCTCTCTTCCTTGCCTTTTCCTGCCGGATTTGGTAGAATTGATGAGACGAAGAATGCTCAACGCATTGCCGAGCAGACGGAGGAAGCGATGTTCTACAGAATGATAACGACAGCAAGAGACAGATGGTATGCCTCCGAAGACTGCACTATCCGCCATATCATCGACTATATTGAACAAGCCGGACAGATGCGAGATGCGCAGGTTGAGGCTATTAAAACCTACCTCTTTCTCAAGATTTACTGCGAGAACAAGCCCCTTTCGGTATTGTTCCAGCATGGTGCGTTTAATAACTTGAACTTAGATGAAGCAGAGCTGTCGAGTGTTGCGAGAGAGTTCATTGTAAAAGCTCCTGCCGCCGCTGCGCTTTTCGAATATGCTACACTTAAAAACGATGCGGGAGATCAAGTTTCCGAAAAGTTGGAAAAAGCAATCAAAAAAGAGCCGGAAGCGATTGACTACAACGGCTTTTGGCGGGATGCGTTCTACGGTGTCACTTATACCGATTATCTTTTCAGCTTGCCAATGGGAGCGGGTAAAACCTATCTGATGGCGGCGTTTATTTATCTCGACCTATATTTTGCCATGAATGAGCCGACAAACAAGGCGTTTGCACACAATTTTATAATCTTCGCGCCTTCGGGCTTGAAATCGTCGGTCGTTCCCAGCTTACGGACGATTCAACGTTTTAATCCGGCATGGATTATTTCCGAACCTTCCGCAACGGACATAAAAAGAAAAATCATATTTGAGGTGCTTGACCAAGGCAAGACTGCCAGCAAGTCCAATAAAACCAAAAACCCGAACGTCCAGAAAATAGCGAATCATCAGCCGCTTTCTGAGCTCTTCGGGCTTGTTGCCGTCACCAATGCTGAAAAAGTTATCCTTGACCGTATTAAGGAACAAGGCGGTCAGATTAATATGTCTGAAGAAAGTGGTGATGAGAAAGACCGCGCCGCCAATGAATTGAGAAACCTTATTGGCAAGCTGCCCTCTCTGTCGATCTTTATAGATGAGGTTCATCATGCCGTTAGCGATGAAATTAAGCTCCGTGCTGTGGTAAACAAATGGGTAGCAAACAACCATTCCGTCAATTCTGTCATCGGGTTCTCCGGCACACCCTATCTCGAAAAAGCCGAAAAACGTGAGGTTGCAAAAGGGCTTCAAGTTGCCTCGGCAGAGATTTCTAATATCGTTTATTACTATCCGCTGATAAACGGGGTTGGGAACTTCCTCAAACGCCCTGTTGTTATGATTTCCGATGTGTCTGACCGCGAACGAATCATCGAAGCTGGGGTACGTGAGTTTTTGGACAAATACAAAAACACTGTTTACGAAGGCGGGCTTGTTGCGAAACTCGGCATATACTGCGGAACTATCGAAAAATTGGAAGAGATGGTTTATCCGCTCGTTTCACGCATAGCCACAGAATATGGGCTTTCGCCTGACGCTGTGCTCAAATTCCACAGGGGAAACAAAACCTATCCGATGCCCACAGACAGTCAATTGCAGTTTGATAGTCTCGATTTATCCATTTCTAAAATCCGCATTGTTCTACTTGTGCAAATCGGCAAAGAAGGCTGGGATTGCCGAAGCCTTACGGGAATTATCCTTTCACAGGAGGGTGATTGCCCCAAGAACATGGTGTTGCAAACATCATGCCGTTGCCTACGCCAAGTAGTGCGGGATGCACCCGAAACTGCGCTGATTTACCTCAACGGGAGCAATGCCGAAAAACTCAATGCCCAACTCGAGAAGCAACACCACATTTCACTAAAGGAATTTCAAAGCAGCGGTGAGCCAAAACAAAAAATCAACCGCTATGATCGCACGGCGTTTTTGAAGCTACCGCCGATTCAATTCTACCAATTGGAAGTGCAACATGAAACCCAAACCATCGAGGTTGCTAACCCGGAGGCCGAAATCCCTGCGGCAACAGAAAATTCAGAAATAACCCTCACCGTCAAAACACAGGATTTCTCCCAAACGATTTCAAACATCGCCGTGGATGATTCCGAACGCGGGACAGGGCAAGCCACTTTTTATTCGTGGCTTTATACCATATCAAAAACGAGCTTTGGATTTATTACTATGGAGCAACTCCAAACGCAAACCGCACTTTTGCTAGATGTGTTCACGACGATAACGTTTGAGCAGAACGGCATACGATATTTTAGTTCTAAATATAACCGTGCCTTGGTTGAAAGCAATATCCGCAAGGCGTTCTATGACAAACGCGACTATATCACAACCGAAGAATTGATTCCGCAGGAAGCGCAGCTACTCAACATAGAGAACTTCACATCATCCGTGAACACCGATGCGCCGGAGAAATTTTATCCGACACAGGCGATTGTCGAGAATATTATCGCGGATGATAGCGGCAAGCTAAAAATCCTCGTAAAAGACAAAGCGGCAATCGAAGCGTTAGAAGCCGCTGAGCAACATTCACTTGCCGAGCAGTTGCGGAGCAAGTATAAGTCCCACTCTGCCAAGAATCGCTCATTCCATTACCTGCCCTATAAAACCGACAGTTCTTTCGAACAGACCTTTCTCGAGGAAGTGCTTGTTTTGGAGGATGTTTCAAGGCTTGGTTTGGAAGTCTTCTACAACGGTGACCGTGCCTTGACGGAGTTCAAAATTCGTTGCTACAAGCAAAGTAGCGGCAAGTGGCAGTATATCGGAATGTACACGCCGGATTTCCTAGTTATCCGCCGCAAAGACGGGAAAATCCACCAAGCAGTCATCGTGGAGACCAAGGGCAGAATCTATGCCAACGATCCCACGTTTAAGGATAAGCGCGGATTTATGGAAGTGTTCAAGAAACGGAACAATGAGCAATTCGGCTATGACCGCTTTGAATATCTGTATCTTGAAGATACCTCCCCGGAAGCCGAGCGCATAAAGCAAACGCACCGGGCAATCACCACTTTTTTCAAGGAGGGCGCAAAAAATGCCTAAAAAATATGTGCCGTTTATCCCTGAGCCAATAGAAGGGCAAGCCATCCTCTCGAATTTTTCCCGTGTGCTGAAATACAAAGGCGCATCTGATGTTTCGATGGTGCTGGAGCGTGGGATGCCGCTGTATGAAATGGAGCGGCTGGAAACCGTTGGCGAGAACGCTGACGGCAATATGGTTATTCGCGGTGAGTGCGTTTCCGCTTGCGCGCATCTGAAAGAGCAAGGTGTTTCTGTTGACCTTGTGTACATCGATCCGCCCTTTGCTTCCGGTGCCGACTACGCCAAAAAAGTCTATATCCGCCGCAATCCGAAGATTGCCGAAGCAATCGCCGCCGCAGAGCAAGAGCTTGACATTGCAGAACTGAAAGCCTTTGAAGAGAAGATGTATGGCGATGTTTGGGATAAGGAAAAGTATCTCAATTGGATGTATGAGAATCTCATGGCGATAAAGAGCGTGATGAGCGAAACGGCGAGCATTTATGTGCATCTGGACTTTAATGCTTCGCACTATATTAAGATTATTATGGATGAGATATTTGGAGAAGGCAGTTTTAAGAACGAAATAGTTTGGCATTATGAAAATAAACCCCAATTCGGATTTATGAAACATTTGCCTCACGATTATGATACCGTTTTGTTATATTCGAACTCCGAGGAATTCGTATTGAATCATCAACTCGTTCCTGTGAAAGAGGTTCAATCGCAGGCGATTGTTGGTTGGGATCCCGTATTGAAAAAAAGGGTTGCCAAGCGGGACGATGAAGGGAATATTATTTATGAAGAGCGTTCAGAGAAGTACATGGGAAGTGTCTGGACATTGCCGCTTATCCATCCGCTGGCAAAGGAAAGACTTGGATATCCAACACAAAAACCCGAAACAATACTTGAACGCATCGTAAATGTGTCGTCTAATGAAGGGATGCTCGTTGCCGACTTTTTTGGTGGCAGTGGCGTTGCTGCAGCTGTTGCGAACAAACTGGGCAGAAGATTCATCCATTGCGATATTGGCCTCAACTCCATCCAAACCACCCGCGACCGGCTGGCCGCAGACGGAGCAGCATTTGATGTGCTAGAAATCAAAGATGGTGTGTCGCTTTTCCGCAATCCGGCACAAACGATGGATAAAATCAAATCGTTGATCCCGGGGCTAAAAAATGAAAGCTCGCTCGATTCTGTCTGGGCCGGTGCGATTTCGGATAGCAAGCTTGGAACCGTTCCGGTCTATGTGCCGGACTTGAAAGACAGCGGGACGAAACTGCTTGATATCGTGCTGATGAACCGCATTATCCATCAGGCAATCCCGGATTTGGACGCGGGTGTCAAAAAAGTCGTTATCTACTATGTGGACATCACCAGCGAGGATGAGATTCGGAAGTTTATTGCCGAGGACGACAGTACAGATGTCGAAATCGAATTGTGCGACCTGAAAACGGTTTTGGATGATGTAGTGGTCAATGATTATGCGGCATTTGTGACGGAAGAGGCGTCTGAGGGCTTTGTGGTGTCGATTGAAACCTTTGTGAGTGATCGCGTGATGCAGAAGATTGACGAGTTTAATCAGACGGCATCCCTGAATGCCAGCGCAAAGAAACCGTATACGCCGATTGAGATCAGCGAGTGCGGCCTGGAGCTGATTGAGTTTGTCAGCGCAGACTGCTCGGCGGCCGAAGGCGAATGGCATTCGGATAGTGAAGTGAAGATAGACAAGCTCGGCTATGTGATCCGGAATGGCGTGAAGACGAAAGAGTTTTGGGATGGCACAATCCGCAGTGAGAAGAAACCACTCCGATTGAAGATACGGAATATCTGCGGGGATGAGACGGTGCTGGCGGTGGAGTGAAGGGCGATGAATATTGGCTTGCGCGTGAGTTGGCAGAGGTCTTGCAATATGCCCAATGGCACAATTTCCATAAAGTAATTGACCGCGCAGAAGACGGTTGCGAGCCTGGCGGGGTTGGAGGAGTTGTTTGGGGCTGTTGAGGGGTTGCAATAAGCACAAACAATGAACAGCGACTCATAAGAACTGTAATATGGAGAAAAGTACGATGATGTTCAAGCCTATTATGGCAAAAAATGATGAAGATGGCGAGGAAAGCGACAGCGAAACCGAGCAAAGTATTAGAGCAAAGGTTGATGAAATCAACGCCGAAATAGCAAAATTATCTGGTATTCAATCATTCCAGCAGAAACTCACGCCGTCATACAAGAAAATGCGCGATGAACCAGTTTCAATAAGCATCAAATCCGATTTTGCCATTGGTCCTCTGTACTCGAATATTGTTCCATTCATTCACCAAGACGGAGACGATAACGAATACCCCACGGCCGGCGAGGGTCGCAAGAAGTTACTGGCGTATTCGGTATATAACATTTTGTCTGAGGAAACCGCCGACAAAAAAATCAACTTGTTTCTAATTGAAGAACCCGAAACGCACTTACATAGGTCTATGCAGTCGGCATTATCGCATTTTCTTTTTGATTCCGATGCGAATGATGGCAAACTCAATTATCTGTTTATCTCCACCCACTCACCCTTTATCCTCAGCGAAATGGATGATGTTCACCTTATACGCCTATATAATGCAGACAAGATAGTTGCTGCCAGCGAGTCGTACTCCGTGCCTGATAACTGGAAAACCACAAAGAAAAAGCTCAACCGCACATTGTCCGAGGCGATATTTGCCGATTCGGTTTTAATGGTTGAGGGCGAATCCGAATGTATTCTGTTTGAGCGAGTGTTGGCAGAAATTGACCCGTTTTATGAATCCAAAGGCGTTTATGTTCTCAGCGTGGAGGGCATAGGCTTCAAACCATATATTGACGTTTTAACATCACTAAATATTCGATTTGCCATCAAAACAGATAACGACATTTTACAAGTTCAAAATTCAAATCCCGCCAAATACAGGCAAGCGGGATTCAGTCGCATAAATGGACTAGTGAGATATATTGATCCAGCCAGCACCTCAGATGAACTGCCTGTTCGCCAAACACTTGTGATCGACGAGACCACGCTCGTTTGCAAAAGAGACCAATACAACGCAAATAAGACGCTGTTTGATGAATTGAGAACTCGATATAGCCTGTTCCTGTCCCAGTGCGATTTGGAAGAAGATTTATGTGAGTGTTTAGGTAATGACCGCTTCTGTGAATTGCTTGGCGAAGGTACTGCCGCCGGTGCTGTGAAACGCCTAAAATCTAAAAAGCAATATACAATGATAGAATTGTCGAGTAGGCTATCCGAGGACGACTGCACGCAGATTTATAACCATTATAATTTTGCGTGCTTGAGGGCGGTGTGCGATGAACCGATCTGAAGTAGTTCTATCTGAGCAACAACGTGACATCGTCGAAAATACTTTTGGAAATATTGTCGTGAGTGCAAGTGCGGGAACTGGCAAGACCCGGACGATGACCGCGAAGATACTTCATGAGCTAAAAAACAACAACTCTCACAAAACCATAGCAGCGATAACTTTTACGATTCGGGCGGCGCAAGAAATCCGAGACCGTTTGGTTTTTGATGCCTCTCAATGCTTTATTGGAACGAACAATAGCTTTGCCATTGAAGAGGTTATCAAGCCTTTTATGAAAGATGTTTACGGCACGGAATACGACATAGACATGGATACAGATTATGCCAACAAGGACGAGCGCATAAACGAATTATCCGATGGAATACAGAAGATAAGAGACCATCACACTATCTATGCTTATTTCGATAACAAGAAAAACTTTGTTTTTGATTTGGCGTTGAATATTGTTAAAAACTCTTTCGCTTGCCGCCTCTACTTGCAAGCAAAATACTTCGGCATATATGTTGACGAATATCAGGACTGCGACCTCGATATGCACGAATTTTTCGTGCATCTGTGCAACGTGCTACATATTACCACGTTTATCGTTGGCGACGACAAACAGTCAATACATAGGTGGCGGGGCGCAAATCCTGAATCGTTCATGTCTGTTTTTCAAAATCCGAATTTCACGCATAAGATATTGACAGAAAATCACCGTTCGGATAAGCAAATACAGGATTACTCCAACCTCCTATTTGATGAAACAGCACCGCTTGTGGTAAATCCGCAGAATAACGAAAATATTATTCGGATTGTCTCCACTAATGATGGATGGGTGAGCAAAGCAATTCCTTTGCTTGATGCTAATATGACCTCGGCATTGCTAAGAAACCAACGGGAATATAGCCCAAAGACTGGTAAGCACGGAGCAAGTAACGGCGCGGATTTGCTAACTACAAACGGCATGGAACACATCTATATCCCGCCAACGCCCATTGATGATATTACAACCAACTCGGCATGGCTATATGTCGCACTCGCGAGCTATGTTTTGATAAGCACTTATTCCGCCTATGATTTTTATAATGAAATCCCGGTTGAAGCCGATCTCGAAAAAGTTGCTGTCGGCAAGATTGAACAGATGTTGAACACGGCAAAACAGAAAGCAAGCGAGGATGATGTTAATGGGTTTAGTCAAAGCGTAACGGCAATAGCTGACTACCTTGGGTATGTAACTACCGCCGACCACATTGGAAAGCTCTATGATACCGTTAGAGATAGTAAATACGCCGTGGCACTGAACCCCATAAAACCGCAACATTGCACCTTGACCCTTCACTCCTCAAAAGGTTTAGAGTTTGAGCAAGTCATTTTGTTCATCGAAGATTATGCTTTCTGTGGCAATGTTGGCAATGATCATATTAACAACCATTATGTTGCTTGCACACGAGCAGAAAAACGCTTGATTATTGTAGATACTCAATCACAGGACGCAAATGCGGCAAGGAGTATGATTATTGAGAAAATCAAAGCAGCGGGCTTTACTTCACGAACACTAATAACTCCGATTTTGCCAAAAGAAAGCGCATCATAGGTCTACCCGACCTTGGCAAGCAAGGCGCGGTGTTATCACCCCGCGCAAAACCGCTTGTTGGGCTGGCGCCCAACCCCGCTAAATTGTCCGCTGATGCGCCCAATTTTTAAGCCGGCTTTCGCCGTCTACTCGAACAACAGGGCACCGCCGGGAGGAAGATTTGCATCCTTCCCCGGCAGTGCTCTTTTTGCAGTCTAGATCTTCGCCAGCTTCTGCAGAATCTCTCTGGCCTGCCCCCAAAGCAGATCGTAATCGGCCTGCAGCTTCTGAATGTCGGCGCTGTGCAAATCCCCGCCGCTGTTCAGATGGCGGGCGATCTGATTGAGGTTATTCGTGGCGTTGGATAGGAGCCATACCATCTTCCGCACCTCGGAGAAATCGAGTCGAATCACATAGCCGTCCAGCACCATTTTTCTGAAATAAGCCTCTTTGTTGATAATGTTCGCCGCCGCCATTTTCTCTTTGATGAGGGAGAGTTCGGTTTCGTCAACGCGGAAGAGTTGTTGCTTCGGGCGCTTTAGGTTTTTTGTCAAATTTCAATCACCTCATCCCTGAGTCCTTTGCTCCGTCTGTACTCTTCCAGCGCCCTGGCGACCATCGCATCCATATACTGTCTGTACGCTGGCGTTTCATATCTGCCGCCTTGTCGGACAGTGGGCAACACATCGTGCGTGACCCAGTGGCGAAAGGCCGATAGCTTTTCGATTCGCTCTTGTGTGGCTTGGGACACGCCGTGCTTGTTTGCTTTCTGCGGATGCATTCCGAGTAGCAGGGCGTACAGGCCGGACTCATTTACGAGGATTGTTTTTTGTATGCCGCCTTTGGTTTCGAGGTCAAGAATTGCCTTGTCCGCTTCATTTACGCGGGCGAGACTTCGGCTGTGGTTCTTGTCGCCGAAGAAGCGGCAGACATCTTTGCCGGCAAACCACGGCTTGCCGTCCGCTTGGACGATACGGACATCTTTGAAGTCGGGATCATCAAATAATATGAGTTCTTGTTTTGTCAAATGGGCATGGCTCCTTTCCGGGGAGGGGGTACGCATTGCGTACCCCCTGTTTCTGTGTTCGCCTTATCCGGCGAGGCGGCCGGATGAGACTGAGTGGTTCCTCCTTCGGTGGCGGCGTGGTCGGTTGGGTGAGGTGGCGGATGAGTACCTCTTCGCAGATCAGATACTTCTTCCCGGCTCTGACGTGCGGCAGTTCTCCCTTGATGCACATTTCTCGGATGCGATACTTGGTCAGTCCCGGCACTTGTTCGGCGGCTTCGTTGATGGTGAGCATTCGGACTTTCGGTTTGACGAGTTCTAGCATAGCAGTCCTCCTTGTTAATTTGTTCGAACTTTGTATTGACTTATGCAATCGAAATTGCTATAATCAGAATATAGCACACAATACTTGCGAACGCAATAGGGTTGTAGCTATATTTGCGAAGTGCAACGAACGATAACAACGAGGATGGGCAATCACATGAATGACAAAGATTCTTACTTCCACCCCTTTCCCAGACGACTGCGATTGCTGTTTGATGAGACGAGAGTCAGCCAGCAAGAGGTGGCGGACTACGTTGGC